>Ga0233438_10002678_pt1 | contig 17421 bp, 15 predicted proteins | sample SI_123_September_FD_182720 | JGI IMG/M metagenome (GOLD analysis project Ga0233438, IMG submission 182720) | Seawater microbial communities from Saanich Inlet, British Columbia, Canada - SI_123_September2016_10_MG | ecosystem: Environmental > Aquatic > Marine > Inlet | place: Canada: British...
TCTATTTTTTTATTTTTTATTTTTTCAATATCCATGGTCAACATTATACATAATATAATAGCTACTTTATATTAATTAATTATCTAATATAAACTATATATAAAATATAATATAATATAAACATTACAAAGGATATATTATATTAAAAAATATTTTTAAATATCTATTCTCATTTTGGATGATGGCTATACTATTTTTAATACTTGCTATTGGTGCTGCTATTGCAACATTTATAGAAAATGATTATGGAATCCAAACAGCTAAAATATTAGTATATAATCATACATGGTATGAAATATGTATGTTACTATTAGCACTTAATATATTAAGTGTAATAATAAGATTTAAAATGTATAAAAATATATCAAAGTTTTTATTACATTCATCATTTATAGTCATACTAATAGGTGCTTTTATTACTAGATATTTTGGATTTGAAGGTATAATTAATATAAGAGAAAATCAAACACAAAATATAATGCTATCATCTGAAGCATATTTAAAAATAGTAATTGAAGATAATAATAAAACATATTATCAAGAATATCCTCTTAATTTTTCAAAAATTGGTAGTAATAATTTTAAATATAAAATCAATTTCAATAATAAAACTCTAAAGATAATATCTAAAGATTATAATTTCAAAAAAGATCCAAAAAGTACTATTGGAATAATAACTTTAAATGCTAATATAAACAATAATGAAAAAAATAGTAAAGAGTTTAAAATTATAGGACAATTAGGAGTCATGGGTACAAGTATAATAAAGAAAATAAATAATACAAAAATATCAATAAGTTATGGTTCAAAAAATATATATCTACCTTTTTCTATAAAATTAAATGATTTTGAACTATTAAGATATCCAGGAAGTAATTCCCCTTCATCATATTCAAGTTATATTACAGTATCTAATAAAAAAGATATTTTTGATTATAAAATATTTATGAATACTACATTAAATATAGGTAATTATCTATTTTTTCAAAATTCATATGATCCAGATGAAAAAGGCACAATATTATCTGTTAATAATGACTTAGGGAAATGGCCCACATATTTTGGATATTTTTTACTTATAATGGGTTTTTTATTAAATTTATTTGATAAAAAAAGTAGGTTTTTTAAATTAACTTCATATATCAAAAAAAATCAACTATCATCATTAATAATCTTTATACTATCATTATCAACTATTAATTTACATTCATCACAAAATTTTATACAAAATAGTAATAATTCTATAAATAATATCAATCAATCAATATATTTAAAAGAATTTGCAAAAAATAGTAAAAATATAGCATCACAATTTGGTAAACTAGTAGTACAAGATACTCAAGGAAGAATGAAACCTCTAAACTCATTAAATATTGAAATATTAAGAAAATTATCATCAAAAAAATCAATGTTTAATTTAAATGCAGATCAAATTATAATGGGAATGATAAGTAATCCAACAATTTGGAGAGATATTAAAATGATCAAAATTAAAACTCCCAAATTAAAAAATATATTAAATATACCATTAAATGAAAATTATATAGCATTTTCTAAAATTCTAAAAAATAATAAGTATTTAATAGAAGAATATGTAACTAAAGCCTCACAAACAAAACCAAATCAAAGAGGAACATTTGAAAAAGATATATTAAATTTAGATGAAAAAATAAATATAGCATATATGGTATATAATGGATCACTATTAAAAATAATACCAAATAGAAAAAATCAAAAAGAAGAGAATTATAAATGGTATGCACCACTTGAAGCTATTGAAATTTTTAAAAATGAAGATAAAATAGCTATATCCTCTATAATTAGAGGATTTATAAATTCTATTATAAATAAACAATATAATGATACATCAAAATATATAGAATTTATAGATATTTATCAACAAAAAGTGGGTATTGATATAATCCCATCAAAAAGACAAATAGAAAATGAAATACTATTTAATAAAATAGATATATTCCCAAAATTAAGTTTAATATATGTATTAATAGGTATTTTACTATTTATATATGCCTTTATTTGTATATTTAACCCTAAATTAAAATATAAAAATATCAATCAAATATTTTTTATTATTATATATATACTATTTTTTACTCATACATTAAGTATGGCATTTAGATGGATAATAAGTGGACATGCACCATGGAGTGATACATATGAATCACTACTTTATATATCTTGGTCTGCATTATTTGCTGGTATATTACTCTTTAGAAAATATATAATAGCCTTAAGTGCAGCCTTAATAGTAGCAAGTATTTTTATGTTTACAGCACATTTAAGTCATATTAATCCACAAATTACATCATTAGTACCTGTATTAAAATCTTATTGGTTAATAATACATGTATCTATATTAGCAGGTAGTTATGGTTTTCTAGGACTTGGTGCTGTTTTGGGATTGATGAATTTAATTATATTTATATTTAGAGATCATAAAAGAAAACATCTTGATGAAATAATAAAACAGACATCAGCAATTAATGAAATATCTATTATAGTTGGATTATCTATGTTAACTATTGGTAATTTTTTAGGGGGTATTTGGGCTAATGAATCTTGGGGAAGATATTGGGGATGGGATCCTAAAGAGACATGGGCTTATATAGCTATATTGATATATGCACTTACTATTCATCTAAGATTTATAAAACCATTTAATAACCCTTATACATTCAATTTAGCATCTGTACTAGCATTTAGTACTATACTTATGACATATTTTGGTGTTAATTTTTATCTATCAGGTATGCATTCATATGCTACAGGAGACCCTTTACCAATACCAAATTGGGTATATATATTAACAACTTGCATATTTTTAACAATAATAATATCTTTTAAAAATAGAGACTTAAAAAGTATAATCAAATAATACTTTTTGTAAAAAAATATTATAATTACAACTATATATATTATTAAATGACCTCATCGTCTAGTTGGCCAAGGACATAAAGATTTCCTCTTTATAACGTAGGTTCAAATCCTACTGAGGTCGCCAAGATATAATTAATAATTTTTCTAATTTAATATATTTTCTATAAAAACTGTCGCATAAGATGCTTTTGGTAGAGTAAATTTTAATTTACATTTTTTTTCATCTTCATTATAGTTTATAAATAAATCTTTAATAAAAATAACCCCTGCTCTTCTTAAACCCTTACTACTAATATAAATATCATCAAATTTATCTTCTAAAACTTTAGCATTTTTAGAAGCTTTATATACATCTTTTCCTGATAACAAACCTGTAAAAGTAATATTATGTTTATTAAAATCATCTTGAATATTAGAAGTAATACTATTAACTCTAAATAATCTATTAGATTCAATATCAAACATAACATCACCATCAAGTAAACTATAACTACTATTAGATAATTTTACTCTTTTATTTAACCATTTATTAAATAAATCACTTTGATAAACTGAAATTAACATTTTTTCCAATTTTTTATCTTTAATCACTAAATCACCATATAATAAATCTTTAGCTTTGTTAATATTTAATTTAACATCTTTACCAAATCTTTGAAAACCAAAATAATTGGGTAAACCCATTTTAGATATATTTTTCACTCTATTTTGTATTTTATATAAATCTTCTTTCATAACATCATATAAATTAATCTCAAAACTATTAGATATCAAATCACCTATATTTAACTTACTATTATGTAAAAATGTATCTAATATCTTAATCTTAGTACTTCTAAACTTTTTTATATCTTTTGAATATTTCTTAGGTATAGATATATATTGTATAGTTGTTGCATTTTTATCTTTTAATCCTGCATATCCTATCTCATTTTCATAGATATTTAAACTATTACTTAATTTTTCAATTAAACCCCATGTATCAATATTAGTTTTTTCTATTTTTAATATTAAAAAATTACCTCTAGAATTAAACTTTATTGGATTTTCTAAAACTTTAAAATCATTCTCATTTTGAAAAAACTTACATTCTAAATTATGTCTTGGTTGTAAAAAAACTCTATTCATTTATACTTCTTTCTTATACTATATTTAAAATATCTAATAATTTAACCATGAATTATCTTTATATAAATAAAATAATTCTGGTCTCATAAGAGTATTTATACTACTTTTATCACTTTTTAATTCATCTTTACCAAATATAAGAGATCTTTTAAAAATATCTGTTGTCAAATATGTTGTATTTATATCAAAAAAATCTAAATTATGAATCTTCTTTCTCATATCATCTTCACTCATATTAAAATCCCAAGCCAAATAAAATCCCCAATCACCAAATGAAGGAATATTTTCATGAAAAGGTATGGTTTTAAATAAAACAGACTTTAATGTACGCCCTATACATAAATATGCCTCTTTAGAATGATATGAAGATGTAGCTTGTAAAACTAACATACCATTTTTATTTAAAACTCTTTTTAATTTAGAAAAAAATTCTTTACTATAAAGTTTATTTAACTCAATACTAGAAGGATCTGGAAAATCCATAATAATAACATCATAAAAATGACTCTTGATTTTATGTAAAAATTTATAAGCATCTATATTTATAACATCAACTACTGCTATAAAATCATTTTGATTTTTTGATGATTTTTTATATATACTTTTTATATCGTCACTTGATATTGATTTATTATTTAATATATGTATTTTACTATTATTAAAAGCATTATTATTTAATTTAGTTAAAATAGAATTATTTTTAGCAAACTCTACTATTTGATCATCTAAATCTACTAATGTAATAGATTTGATATTTTTATATTGTTGTAACTGTTTTAAAACTAAACCATCTCCACCACCAAGTATTAATATATTTGAATGATTTTTAACTAATTTTATAATAGGATGTACTAAACTTTCATGATATCTAGCCTCATCTAATGATGAGAATTGAATATTACCATTAATATATAATCTATATTCATCTAAAGCTTTGTTATGTGTAATAGTTAAGTGTTGATATTTAGTTGTTTTTGATACTATTACTTTATCATCATATAAATATTGTTCTAAGGAAACTTGCCATTTATGAACATTTAAAAATCCATATAATAATAATATAAAAGTAAAAATAATAAATATGAAGAAAATATAAACTCTTTTAATGAATCCAAATTTAATAAAATATAAAAAAGTCAAAAAAGCTATAATAAAATTTAAACTTGTCACAATAAAACTAATTTGAGTCAATATAAAATTAGGTAATAATATATATATCCATATTAAAGCACCTATAAAACTACCTATATAATCACTAGCAATAATAACAGATAAATTACTTTTTAACTCTTTAGCAAATAGTTGATTAATTCTTATAATAAAAGGTATTTCAAAACCTATTAAAAAACCTATAAAAACTACAAAAAAATAGTAAATAAGTAAAAAATGATTTTCAACAAATGAAAATGCAACATATATTAAAATAGAACTAAAAGAACCAATAATAGCTAATAATATCTCTATAAAAATAAACTTTTCTATTAAATTATTATCACTAAAAAACTTCTGAACAAATCCACCTATACCCATCATTAACATCATTAAAGCAATAGTAATAGAAAACTGTTCTATACTACTACCTAAAATATATGTAGAAACTGTAGATAAAACATATTCATTAATAAGACCAGAAGCACCTGTAAAAAACATAGATAATCCAAGCATAAATGTAGCTATTTTTGGATTAAATATGATATTTTTATTCATAAATAAAAAACTTTAAAAATAAATTTTATAAAACAACAGAACTAATAACTAAAGCAATAGCTATTTTTAAAGATACTACTATAAGAATAGATGGGATATTTTTGTTTTCTATTATCTCTTTTTTAATACTAGTTTTTACTAAAAATAGTCTATTAATAAGTGAATTTGATAAAATTAAAAGTAAAATAATACCAGATAAAGCAGATATAGCAAAATGAAATAGATCATTACTCCAAGATATAAATGGACCCATAATAGTAGATTTTAAAACAATACTATATGATATTAATACACCACATATTAATAATCCCGAACTAATATTATCATCTTTTATAGATTCTAAAATATCAAACTTCATAAAAGATTCATAAATAACAACCATTAATATTAATAAAACTTGTCCTAATATAAAAAAGATAATAGAACTATACCAAGGTCCATCTCCATAAAAAGATGCATAAGCTATTATAGATGTAGCAATAAAAGAACCAAATTCTACTAAAGATACAGCTATATTATTTTGCAAAATAGCTTGATTGTTATTTATATTTTTCAATAAAATCTTATCATTAATAACCATAGCCAAAAATAAGAATATAAGAATCAAACTACCATCTATAATTTGAGCTATAATATTATTTGCTAAATTAGAAGTATCTTTAATATCACCAATAGATACAAACATAGCAATAGCAACACCTAAATATAATCCAGACCTTCTAAAAGCTAAAGCTATATTGGAAAATGTCTGTATTTGTTGATTCGCATCATATAAAAATCCAACTTTTATATCTGCAAATTTTTTTGCTATAAACATAAATATAATCACAATACTTGAATAAATAAATGCATGTAAAAAAGATACTAAAACTTCCATATTCTCTCCATTATTTTAATATACTTAGAAAAACTACTTACCAAATCCACCAGGACCTCTTGATCTTGTAGATCTTGAACTTGATCTTAAACCCAAACTTGATCTAGAAGATGATTTTTTTAAACTATTTTGATTTACTCTTCCACTTCTAATATTACTTACTAATGATGAGTTTCTTCTTGCATAAGAACTAGAAGAATATGAACTATTTTGATATGTTTTTCTACCCCAAGTACCATATTCATTATTAGATCCATAATATGATTTATTAAACCTTCTATAATTATTATTATAATTAGACCAATTATTATATGAGTAATAGTGACCTCTACCCATCATACTATTAAAAAAAGAGTACATCATATAATATTCCCAAAACCTTATACTTTTACCACTATTAGGATCTGTTTTATTACTCCATTTACCATATTTAGAATTTCCTACCATATTAAGACCAACTGGTGTGGCTTTAGTAATAACTTCATCTTCAAATAATCCATAAGGTTTAGATAAAATAGATAGACCTAAATTAGACTCTTCTTGTAAAAAAGTTTTTTCATCTACTTCTACAAACTGTGTATCTTGATAACTACTATTTTTAATTAATCTATATTTATGATAAAACTTTAGAAATGTTTTATCAATCCAAAATGATGCACTATCATGAGAATATGGTAAATTTAAATTTGGTATTTTTAATGCATTCCAAATTCTTTTATCAATATCTATTCTTAAACTACTATAAAAAAAACCATTAATCCTAGCTATATTAGAAATATCATTATTAATAATATATTCATATATATTCTTATCAACTTTAACTTCAGGATATAAAAAATTTCTTTCACCAAAATCACTATTACTATTCCAAGTAGATAATCCAACAACTATATAATAATCTATTTTCATATCTTTTAAAACTTTACTATAACTTTGATATAATTGACTTACTCTTTTTGTTATATTTATATCTAAATTTTTAATGAGTTTTAAATTAGAAGATATAAGATTAAAACTATAAGCAAATGATGTATAACTTATATTTAATAGTCTATTCTTATACTCTTTTTGTATATTTAAATAGTTTTTATTAGAAGAAAATTTTAAATCATCTAATTTTTTGATTTGGAGTTTTAAATAATCTTTTTTATTAGAATAATCTAATATACTCTTATTCAAATAATCTTTTAATTTAAAATAAATAGTATCAAAATCCTTTATCAAAATATTAGATTTTTTAAATATATCATCAAGATTCTCTTTTGTATTATCTATTAATTTAACTGTTTTAAATGGATATTCATATAAATTTCTTATATTATTTAACTCTTCTTGTAAAAAAATAATCTTTTTATTTAAAAATATTTCATCCTCTTCATCATTAATATCTAATAATTTTTCTATATCATTAACTATTTGTAAACTTTTTTTATATTTTTTATTAGCTTGTATATATTTATTACTCCAATTTTCATCATTAGCATATGATTTATATTTATTAAAATTAGATGAATTTTTAAATATATTAAATTTTTTATTACTATTTATTAAATTTTCTTTTAGTTCAATATAATTTTTAATAACTCTTTGTGCTTTAAATTTACTATTATCACTTAATCCACAACTATTTAAAAAAATTATTATAAAAAATAAAACTAAAAACTTAAAAATATAACTCATAAATAGACCTTATTTAAATATAGTAGAGTATATTATACTACTATTACTAACAATAGCTTTATATTCATTTGGATATGTATGTATTGTTTTTATTTTTATACCATTATTAATTTCATATATAAAAATATTTGTAATAGCCTTTATACTATTTTTAGATATAAAATCATAACACATATATACTCTTTCATCTTGAGATATTTGTAAAGATTTTTCTTTAAACTCTTGATTTAATAAAATAGCACTAGAAGCATCTATAATATCATATTTAAATTCATATAAATAATTTGCATTTAATTTATATTTAACACTACCATTTATATTGAAAATATTATCTAAAAATATAGTTTTATCATCTTTTTTATAAGATATACAAGCTAACATTTCAGAAAATACTATACCATTAATATCAAAAGTTATAAAATGACTCTCACCTATAATAGAAGCTAAAACTTTTATATCTCCAAACTCTTTTTTATCTTTTTTTAAAATATTTAAATTTACTTCATCAATATTATCTTTTATCAAATTTAATCTCAAACTTGAATGTTTTTGATCTTTATACAATTACTATTAACCTCTAAATTTTAAACACTATTCAAATAGTTCTAATTGAAGTACTTCAATATCACTAATTAATACTTTTTTACTAATAAAAGCCTCTCTTTGTACTTTGTCATCACTTATATCATCATACCATACTTCTATAGTCAAAGATTCATTATCATCAGACTCAAATTCATAAAAACGCACCTTCAATCCATCATCATTTTCATATTTTAAATATAAAGCAGCCCAAGTATCATTTTCACTATAAAAATATTTTTTATTATTATATATAATTTCACCACTCTCATCATTGGATATGTTTTCTAAAATATTCTTAGTTAATACTTGATTATTACTTTTTATATATCTTAGTTTTATCTCTTTTATAGTCTCGTATATCTCTAAACTATCATCATATTCATACTCAATATATTTTTTTTCACCTGTTTTTAATGAAAACAGTTCTAACTCTGTTATAAAATAATCTTTTTTTCTTCTTTTAAAACTAGACCACTTTACATCTAAATATTTAGATATATGTTTAACCTGCCAAGTTTGATTATCATAAGAAAAAAATCCACCAACTTTTATATCTTGTATATTATATTTATATCTTTGAGATTTTTTAATAACTTTTAATAAAGCTATAGTATCTCTTCTTTTTTGTTGTATAGTACTTAACATAATTAATCTTTATCATTATTTGATGATATATTTTGAGTTGATATAATATCTTCATCTATATTACTATTAGACTCTACACTTACTCTTTTTTCAAGTCTTGAAGTAGTTTCCCTAATATTCTTAGATACCACTAATCCTTGTTTTATTATAAGTTCATTTGCTTTTGCCTCTTTAGTAAATGTTCTCTCTAATGCATCAACACCCTCTTTTAATTTATCAAGATCTATATATCCTTTTACTCTAGCTTGCTGTAGTTTTTCTGCTGTTTTTTCATTAGATTTTGCAGTATTTGCTATAGTATTTGCTATTGCACTACCTAAAGCTTGACTTTGATTTACAGAGTTTTCTAAGCCTTTAGAAACTACTCTTAATCCAAGATTAGCTAATATGGCATTTTGCATTTGTCTTACTAAAATTCTAATTTGATTTTGTTGTTCTCTTACTAATTTAGCAGTTAATTGACTACCTGCAAAAAATTGTGCATTCATATTCTCTTCTACAATGAGTGAATTTATTTGTGTTGTTAAATCTGATAAAAGTGTATTAATATTATCTTTTTGGATAGGATCACTTAAAGTATCTACTATATTTACTACTTCATTATAGATTAGTTGAGCTTTATAGATTTCATTTTTTAAAATATTATGTGATGATAATAGACCTTTATATATTATCATTAAATCAGCTAATTGTTTATCTAAATCAGATGCATTTTGTAATAGTGCTAATTTTATACCATCTATTGAGCTTTTTACACTCTCTTGATTTTCATAAATCATATCCATAATCTTATCTTTACCTGGTAATGTTGTTTTATTTAAAAATATAAGAAATTTTTGTTTAATAGGAGTTTTTGCTAAAACAGCAGGATTTACTAAATCTAATTCACGTTTTAACCTTAAAAGATTAAAATCTTTTGAACCCTCTACAGAAGAGCCTTTTTGATTATCATTCATTATAGTTGATACTAATTCTTCATATAAATTTACATGTGGTAAAGCCTTTTGTGAAGCTTTTTGACCTATTTTATAAACATCTGATGATAAACTCATATTAGTAAAATCATCTTTTATTTTATTAATAAATATACTAACCTCATCTTTTATATCATTTTCTTCATCTAAAGTTAATTTTGAAGGTTTAACTATTTTCATCTTATTATCTTCAATAATAGTACTATCTTCTGGTTGTATAATATTTGGAATATTCTCATTACTATCTTCACCTAAAAATGAAGCTAACTCCTTATTAGTACTATTTAACTCATCTATATTTTTAGTCTTATTATCTTCACTTGTCATTATATATTCCTTATTACTTATTTTTTTACTTTATTGTTTAAATAACACCATATTTTATATCTAAAAGCAATGACTGTTTCTCATTATCATTTAAAGATTGATTATTTAATACCTCTTTAAATTTTATTATTACATTTAACATATTATTCATATCTTTATGTAACTTATCTTTTTGTTCTAATTTATGGCTCTCATTTAATACTAAAAAAGCTTTAATTCTATTTGGAAAATGTTCATTACATAAAGATGTTATTTCATAACATAAACTTTTCGAATCTAATGATTTGCCCATAATAGGTAATATTTCAAATAAATTTTCTATTATATTAGAGACCTCTTTATACAAATCATCTTCAAGTTTAATATCACTTAAAGCCAAATACTCTTCAAAATCTATCAATGAATTAATACTATCATCACATAAAGTAAAAACATTATCCTCTTTTTGTATAATCTCCTCTTCTTTGATACTATTTTTTGTCTTATTTTTGCTACTATTTTTAAATATAGTAAAAAAAATAAAACCTATAAAAATAGCTATCACTAAAGATATAAAAAAATTATTTGTAATTAAAAATAATGTTACTAAAACTATAATAAAAACTATAAAAGATATAATAATACTTCTCATTTGATTAACACTTATCAAAACTATTCCTTAAAATATATTTTTTATTTTAAAATATATTATATATTAAATAGTATTAAAGTTATAACAAATCAAATTACTATTATAATTGTAAAAATATATAAAATATTATATAACAAAAGGCCTATATATGATAAATGATACCAATAAAATAGAAAAAATAGAAAAAGTAATACTATCTGCACTAGTAGTAGACAGTTATAATTTAGGAACTCATTGGATATATGATGAAAATCAATTAAAAAATCATAATATAAACTGGCAAGAATTAAACAGTCCAATATCACAATGGCATAAAAATAAAACAAAAGGCGATTTTACACACTATGGTGATCAAATAGTATTATTATATGAATATATTAAAAATAATAATACATTTGACTCTAAAGAATATATCAAAATATGGCTAAATTATATGAAAACATATCAAGGATATATAGATGGATCATCAAGACAAACTATACAAAACTATGAAAATAGTATAAATGAAGGTTCAAATTCAACAGATCTATCAATAATAGGGAGAATTTCACCACTTTTACTAATAAGTGCTAATGAAAAAGAGTTTCTACAATATGTAGAAGATTTTGTCACATTAACACATAATAGTTTACTTGTAATAGAATCTAGTAGATTTTTTGCTAAACTTTTATATAGAGTATTTGAAGGTAATGATATATTAAAAACTATAAATGATTTATATGAAAATGAACCAGAAAATATACAAAACTATATCAATAAAGGTCTAAATTCAACAAAAAATAGTACTGAAGCTATAAAAGAATTTGGCTTAGCATGTGATATTAATGATGGATTTTCAAGTGTTATATATATACTAAAAAACTATTCATATAATTTTAAAGATGCTATTATTAATAATGCTAAAGCATTAGGAGATAATAGTGCAAGAGCTATATTAATAGCTATAATAATACAAGCATCATCATCAAAAAATTTACTAGAAAAAAACTGGTTACATAATATAAACTATAAAATAAATTGAATATATTCTCTAGGATAAATATGGATTTTTTTAAATATATCAAAGCAGTAGGAACAGGACCAAAAGGCAATAGAAACTTATCATATGATGAGATGATTGATTGTATGAGTCAAATACTAGACCAAAAAATATATTCAGAACAAATATGTGCTTTTTTATTAGGATGGAGATTACAAGAAGAGACTTCTGAAGAGTTAAAAGGTGCATTAAAAGCATTTGATAAATATATAAAAAGAACTACTATTAAAAACTCTATTGAATTAGGTCATGCATTTGATGGAAAACAAAAACAACCCTATTTATTTACAAAAATAGCACCCTATTTAAAAAAATTTGATATAAATTTAGTAATTAGTTATGACTATACACAACCTGCAAAAGATGGAATAACTACTAAAAAAGTATATGAATACTATAAAAATAGTAATCAAAACTCCAATTTATACTATTTTAATAGAGAAGATTATTGTAAAAATTTAAGTACTCTAACACAAACAAGACAAAAACTAGGTCTTAGAACAGGTCTTAATACTATAGAAAAACTCCTAAACCCAGCATCAAGCTCTTATGCTATAACAGGAGCATTTCATAAACCATATGTAAAAAAATATTTAGATCTATTTAATGAATATTATAAAAACTTCGTAGTAGTAAAAGGAGCTGAAGGAAGCTGTGAATTTTTCAAAAATTCAAAATATTGGATAAAAAATGGTGATGAAATAGAAGAATATGATATAAATCTAGACTATTTTGGTATAAAATATGATAAAAAATATGATAATATATCTTTAGACCAAATGAATGAAGCTTTACTAAACCCTACAAAAGATCTAGAAAAATTAATCAAATTAAATGCAGCACTACTATTAATAGTAGCAAAAAAAACATCTAATATAAAAGATGCTTATGAACTAATAGTATAAAAATATGAAGTTTTTACCAATAAGTATAAATCTAACTAATAAAAAAATATTAATAATAGGTGGTAGTAATATAGCAAATCAAAAACTAAATAATATCCTACCATTTACTAAAAATATAACTATAATATCACCAATTATTATAAAAGAGTTAAAAAAAACAATTAATAAATACTCATTAAAATATATTAAAAGAGAATATGAAAAAAGTGATATAAAAAATTATGATATTATTATAAATGCAACATCAAATCTAAAACTACAAAAAAATATATATATACAATCAAGAAATCATAAATGTTTATATAACTGTGTAGATATAAAAGAGTATTGTGACTTTATATTAAACTCCTATATAAAAAAAGATAAATTAACAATAAGTATAAATACAAATGGAAATAGTCCATCAATAGCCAAAGAACTAAAAATATATATAGATAAACTACTTCCAAAATCTTTAGAAAATTTTTTTATAAAAATGAAAAATTATAGAAAAAAATATCCAAAAGGTATAAAAAGACAAGAAAAAATAAGACAAAAAGTAAAAAAATACTTTTCTAAACTAAATTAATAAAATTCATAATAAAAATTATTCTAATCAAACCAACGAATTTTATCTCTTAATTTTATAACCTCCCCTATTATTATCAATACAGGAGATTTTAGATTTTTTGATAGATTTACTATATTTTCAAAATTACCAATTACAACTTTTTGATCTTTTAATGTACCTTTACTAATAAGAGCTATTAAAGTACTTTTACTAAATCCAACATTTAAAAGATTTTTAATAATAAGTTCTAATCTATTATATCCCATTAAAAAAACTATAGTATCATTAGAATCAAATTTATTCCAATTTAATTTTGATAATCCTTGATGATTAATATCTTCATGTCCTGATACTACTTTAAAAGATGACGATATTCCTCTATTAGTCAAAGGAATACCAGCATATGAAGGTACACTAATAACTGATGATATACCAGGGATTATTTCAAAACTAATATTATGTAAAGCTAGATAAATAGCCTCTTCACCACCTCTACCAAATATAAAATTATCTCCACCTTTTAATCTTACAACAATATCATACTTTAAAGCATAGTTAACTAATAATTCATTAATTTTATCTTGACTTAAAGTATGATGAGACTCTTTTTTCCCTACATATACTAATTTGACACTATTTTTTGCTTCATTTAATATATCTTTATTTACTAATCTATCATATATAATAACATCTGCTTTTTTGATTATATTCAAAGCCTTAATAGTCAATAATTCCACATCTCCAGGTCCAGCACCTGTTAGATAGACTTTACTCATGATATTATATTCCTCATTAATCAAATATTTTTCAAAAACCTATTATAATACAACTTATCTATATATAAACATATAAATATATTATTAATAAAATAAGGAGCTATAAACAATATGATGAAAAATATACTTATATATATATTCATTTTATTTATAGGTTGTTTAATTGGTATATATATAAATAGTCATAAATCAACAAAATATAAAGAAAATATAAACATCAATAAAATAAAAAATAATATTCAACCATATATAAATGAAGAATCTATTCAAATAGATAACTTTAATAAAAAAAACTTATTAGATAATATAAATAATGAAAAAGATGCAAATAGTATAAATATATCAAAAAATAGTAATAATTATATAAAAATATCCAAATTAGAACTATTTAAAAGATTATTAGAAAAATTAGAATATCAAAAAGCTTTAAAAATATATGAAAATATAGCACACACTTCAAGACAAAAATATTATGAAAATATATTATTTGAATATATAGATATAAATATAGAACAAAATAGCTATTCAATAGAAAAACTATTAAAACTATTTTTACAAATATATTATGAAAACCCAAAAGCACTATACTATCAAGCTATAATACAATATAAAAAAAATCTATATTTAAAATCAATCAAAATATTATATAAAACAAAAGATCAATATATAGAAAATCAAAACTTAAAAAACCAACGAAATAAAACTCTAAAAAACTATATTAAAAACTATATATTAATACTTCAAAATAATAAAGATACAAAAAAGATTATCAAACTTTTCAAATATCTAATCAACCAAGAAAAAAAATATGACAATAGTCATAATAATAGTAATAAATATAAACATCAATTAGCAAAAATATATTATGATTTAAAATATTATAAAAAATCTAAAATATTATTAGAAGATATAACACAAGATTATATATATATAAATGAAGTAAAAAAAACTATATCAAATATAGAAAAAACTAAAAAACTAAATCAAAAATATAAAACTAAAATAAAACTTCAAAAATCAAATAACCATTTTTATATAAATGCAATAATAAATAATAATTTAAAAATAAAACTACTAATAGATACAGGAGCATCTCTAACTTTTATAAATGAAAAACTATTTTTAAATCTAGATAAATCAACTCTAAAACCAATACTATTAAATACAGCAAATGGAGTATTAAAATCATATATTTTAATATTAGATAATTTTTCTATACAAAACATTGGATTTGATAGTTTTGAAGTAACAATAGGAGATATAAATGGACCTTATGATGGACTATTAGGTATGAACTATCTTAAAAATTTTGATTTTTATATAGATCAAGAAAAAAGTATACTATATCTAAATCCTCTAAATAATATTTAATCTATAAAAATCATAAAAGTTTAAAATATCTAAAAACTCTTATTTGAATTAACATCATCAAAATAGATCCAATCCAAGATAATAAAGTCCCTATAAAAACACCATATAAAGGATATGTAATATATACTAAAAAAGAGTATACAACAACACAAGTCAATCCAAAAGGGGTATTTTGGACTAAAGTTCTTGCTTGTAAATTACTATGATTAAAATGAACTATAATCAAAACAGGTAATAAAACTGTAGGAAAAGATGAAAAAACACCTGCTAAATTTACAGGTAAATAATTAGGTAAAATAGATATAAAAACAAAAATAAAAATAGTCAATATAGTACGTAAAATTAGATCTAAAAATGTAGCCTTATCTTGCTCTACAATACAATACTGCTCTTTTTTAGCATAATAAATAGCACAAATAAGTAATAAAATATATACACAAATAGGAGTGAAAATGATATGTACAGGAATATAAGATATAATAAAAACTAAAATCAAATAAAAAATAAAAGATAAAAATATACAAAAAATAATCTCAAAACGTCCTTTATAAAAAGTACTAATATAATACCCAATAGAAAAACCAAGTGCAGCAAAAAGACCATGAATATTATATAAAGCAGTATCTTTTACATAAGAAGTACCAAACTCAATAGCAAAAAACAGAAGTGTAATAAAACTACCAGTTGGTAATCCAGATATAATACCAGATATCTTAGGACCAAATTTTTGTGCTATATAATTAAGCCCAAATACTAATAAAACTACACTAAAAGATTTTAATAAAAATATAATCATATAACTTAAACTACAAAAATAATCTAAAACTATCTAAAATTATCAAAAGATATAGGAGAAGTCAATTTTAAAGATTTTATTTTACTCATAATAGCTTGTAAATCATCTATTTTTTTACCACTTACTCTAATACTCTCACCTTGAATAATTGAAGTTAGTTTTAAAAAGGATTTTTTAATACTATCTTGTATAGTTTTTATATCTGATTTACTAATAGTATCTAATACTTTATAAGTATATTTCATATTATTAGAACTACAAGACTCTTTTTTATGATCTTCAAGAGAATTTATACTAAGACCTCTTTTATTCATCTTTGATATTAATATATCTTTAATAGCTTCACATTTATTATCACTTGATGATATAATAGTGATAATTTTAGATGATATATCAAGATCTAATGTAGATACAATACCTTTAAAATCATATCTATTATTAATCTCTTTTGTAGCTTGTATGATAGAGTTTTTTAACTCTTGATAATCAAGTGATGATACTATATCAAATGTATGCTCTTTAGAACTTGCCA
>Ga0233438_10002684_pt1 | contig 17354 bp, 13 predicted proteins | sample SI_123_September_FD_182720 | JGI IMG/M metagenome (GOLD analysis project Ga0233438, IMG submission 182720) | Seawater microbial communities from Saanich Inlet, British Columbia, Canada - SI_123_September2016_10_MG | ecosystem: Environmental > Aquatic > Marine > Inlet | place: Canada: British...
CCTTGAACGGAAGTTATGCATCGATTACGGTTAACGGCAAAAACTTGGTAGCACCTGTTCTTATTCAGCCCGGACAAACGCCGGGGACCATTGGCTTGGCTTTTGGTTATGGAGAACGAATGGGACTCAAAGAGGAAATGCAAGTAGGTGTTAATGCCTATGCACTTTACTTTGGCCAGAATAAAATCCAAAACGTTTCCATTGCTCCGGCAGAAGGGTATCACGAATTTGCCTGTGTTCAGTTGCACAATACCCTTATGGGAAGAGGTGATATCGTAAAGGAAACAACCCTTGAGGTGTTTAACACCAAAGACAGCTACTACTGGAATCCTGTTCCTGAAGTATCCAAGAATCACATGGAAATGCCCGTTACTTCTCCAGAAGTAGATATGTGGCAAGAGTTTGATCGTTCTATTGGACATCACTTTAATCTTTCTATTGACTTGAATGCTTGTACTGGTTGTGGCGCCTGTGTTATTGCTTGTCACGCTGAGAATAACGTTCCTGTAGTTGGGAAAAAAGAGGTGCGAAAGTCAAGAGATATGCACTGGTTGCGTATTGACCGTTATTATTCCTCGGACACTTCTTTCGAAGGAGATCTTGATACCAAGGAAAATATTTCGGGTCTCGGCGATTCCTTAACCACTTTCGGAGAGATGGAGCAAGCCTCCGAAAATCCACAGGTAACATTCCAGCCAGTAATGTGTCAGCACTGTAACCACGCACCTTGTGAAACTGTTTGCCCTGTGGCAGCATCTTCTCATGGGCGTCAGGGACAAAATCATATGGCATACAACCGTTGTGTGGGAACTCGTTACTGCGCAAACAACTGTCCATATAAAGTACGTCGTTTCAACTGGTTCTTATACAACCAAAACGACGAATTTGACTACCACATGAACAATGATCTTGGACGCATGGTATTAAACCCTGATGTAGTTGTTCGTTCTCGTGGTGTAATGGAAAAATGTTCGATGTGTATTCAAATGACACAGAAAACTATTTTGGATGCCAAATTGGAAGGACGTCAAATTAAAGATGGAGAATTCCAAACAGCCTGTTCCAATGCTTGTGATAGCGGAGCCATGGTCTTTGGTGACATCAATGATAAAGAGAGCCAAGTAGCTCAGTTAAAAGAAGATTCACGGATGTATCACTTATTGGAGCACGTCGGGACCAAACCCAACGTGATGTATCAAGTCAAAGTGCGCAACACGGATCAAAGTTAAAATAAAGAAAAACAGAATCGTATGGCATCGCATTACGAAGCACCGATAAGAAAACCACTCGTCACCGGAGACAAATCCTATCACGACGTTACCGTTGATGTGGCCGCCCCTGTTGAAGGTGCCGCCAATCGACAGTGGTGGATTGTTTTTGGCATTGCACTCACGGCATTCCTCTATGGACTCGGGTGTATTATCTACACCATATCTACTGGAATTGGTACTTGGGGACTCAACAAAACAGTCGGTTGGGCCTGGGATATTACCAACTTCGTTTGGTGGGTAGGGATTGGACACGCAGGAACCTTAATTTCTGCAGTACTCTTACTATTTCGTCAGAAATGGCGTATGGCGATTAACCGTTCTGCGGAAGCCATGACCATTTTCTCGGTAATCCAAGCGGGATTGTTTCCTATCATTCACATGGGACGCCCTTGGTTAGCCTATTGGGTTCTTCCAATTCCAAACGGATTTGGATCTCTATGGGTCAACTTTAATTCTCCTTTGCTTTGGGATGTATTCGCAATTTCCACCTATCTATCCGTATCCTTGGTGTTCTGGTGGACTGGACTACTCCCTGACTTTGCTATGATTCGTGACCGAGCGGTTCGTCCGTTTCAAAAGAAAATTTACAGCTTACTCAGCTTCGGTTGGAGTGGTCGTGCCAAGGACTGGCAACGTTTTGAAGAAGTATCTTTGGTTTTGGCCGGTTTGGCAACACCGTTGGTACTCTCAGTACACACGATCGTATCCTTTGACTTTGCCACTTCGGTAATTCCAGGATGGCACACCACCATCTTCCCGCCCTATTTTGTGGCTGGAGCGATTTTCTCTGGATTTGCGATGGTAAACACCCTTTTGATCATCATGCGTAAGGTGTCTCATTTGGAAGACTATATTACCGTTCAGCACATTGAATTGATGAATATCGTGATTATGATTACCGGTTCTATTGTAGGAGTGGCTTACATTACAGAATTGGTTATCGCTTGGTATTCTGGGGTTGAATACGAACAGTATGCCTTCCTCAATCGTGCAACAGGACCTTACTGGTGGGCTTACTGGTCGATGATGACCTGTAACGTATTTTCGCCACAATTTATGTGGTTCAAGAAATTGAGAACGAGTATTATGTTCTCATTCATTATCTCAATTGTCGTAAATATTGGAATGTGGTTTGAGCGTTTTGTAATCATTGTGACATCATTGCACCGTGACTACTTACCTTCTTCCTGGACGATGTTTTCTCCCACCTTTGTGGATATTGGAATCTTTATTGGAACCATCGGTTTCTTCTTCGTACTCTTTTTATTGTACGCCAGAACTTTCCCGGTGATTGCCCAAGCAGAAGTGAAGACTATATTGAAGTCTTCTGGTGAAAAATATAAAAAATTAAGAGACGCTCATGAGTAGTAATAAAGTCATACATGCCTTGTACGATGATGACGATGTATTATTGAAAGCCGTCAAGTCAATCAAGGACGAAAAGCATCATATTGAAGAGGTTTATACCCCCTTCCCTGTTCACGGGCTAGATAAAGTTCTCGGCTTGGAAGGAACACGCATTGCCATTATGTCCTTCATTTACGGTTGTATTGGATTCGGTGTGGCCGTTGCCATGATCAACTTCATCATGATTGCGGATTGGCCCCAAAACATCGGAGGAAAGCCAAGTTTTTCCTTTTTGGAAAACATGCCAGCCTTTGTGCCTGTTATGTTTGAAATGACCGTCTTTTTTGCGGCTCATTTAATGGTGATAACATTCTATCTCCGTAGCAAACTTTGGCCTTTTAAAGAAGCTGAAAACCCTAATCCACTCACAACCGATGACAAATTCTTGGTTGAAGTGGCCGTGGAAGAAAACGAAAAAGAGTTGACCGCCCTGTTAAAAAAGACAGGTGCTATCGACATCGCATTAATTGACAAAGACCATTAAAATGAGAAAGGGAATCCTTATTTTAAGTTGTATTGGCTTGTTGGGCTTGCAGTCTTGTTTTGATCCTGCCAAACCTAACTACCAGTACTTTCCAAACATGTACGAACCTGTAGGCTATGAAACCTATCAGGAAACGGAGGCCTTTGCCAATGGAATAGAAGCACAGTTACCCGTGGAAGGTTCCATTTCGAGAGGCTGGGTGCCTTACGAATATGCAGATTCTAACGAGGGATATGAAGCGGCCAAAGCCAACTTGAACTCTCCAATTGCTTTTAGTGAGAAAAATCTTGCTAATGGTAAAGAACTCTATGGAATCTATTGCGCCGTATGTCACGGTAAAAAAGGTGACGGACAAGGAATATTAATGACCCGAGAAAAGTTTCTAGGGGTGCCGAGTTATGCCGATCGTGAGATCACTCCTGGGAGTATTTACCACGTATTGATGTATGGTCGTAATGCCATGGGATCCCACGCTGGACAGGTTAACGCCACAGAGCGTTGGCAGATTGCACAGCATGTGATGCAACTAAGAGCTGAATTGGTTAAGTAAATCGTATTAGAGATTATGTACACATTTCCAAATAGATTAAAAATTACCTTCCTTGTGTTAGTATTGGTTGGCGCAGCAGGTCTGGTAGCCGGATTTTTATCAGCCCCTTCTACGGTAGCGGAAGCTCAAGCGATGGTAGCCGATGCCCACCACGGTGGCGGTCATGGCGAAACGCATGGTGAAGCGGCTACAATAAGCCACGGCGATAGCCATGCAGAGAAGAATTCGCATGTAGCGGAAACAACAGAAGCGCATGAAGATGACCACGGAGAACATTTATTGCATCAATTGCAAAACAAGCCTTGGGCAGCACTCTATGTAGCTGCATTCTTCTTTATGATGATTGCACTTGGAACATTAGCCTTTTACGCTATCCAACGTGCAGCACAAGCCGGTTGGTCCATTTTACTTTATCGCGTGATGGAAGGGATCACAGCTTATTTGCTCCCTGGAACACTTATCGTATTGTTTTTATTAGTGCTTTCAGGAATGCACCTGAACCATCTATTCATTTGGATGGATCCGGAAGTCGTAGCCCACGATAAAATAATTCAAGGAAAAGTAGCCTACCTCAATGTGCCATTCTTTTTGGCGCGTGCGGTATTCTATATTTTGGGGTGGAACTTCTACCGCTATATTTCCAGAAAATATTCACTGGCGCAAGATGCCGCCAATGATATCAGCAATCACAAGAAAAATTTCCGTTGGTCAGCAGGCTTTTTGGTGTTTTTCATTGTAACGGAATCCATGATGTCATGGGACTGGATCATGTCTATCGATCCTCACTGGTTTAGTACTCTTTTTGGATGGTATGTTTTTGCCAGTATGTTTGTGTCTGGTATTACTGTGATTGCATTAATTACTATATACCTTAAGTCAAAGGGCTATTTACCAGAAGTAAACGATAGTCATATCCATGATTTAGGGAAATTCATGTTTGGAATTAGTGTCTTTTGGACATACCTGTGGTTTTCTCAATTCATGTTGATTTGGTATTCCAATATTCCAGAAGAAGTCACTTATTTCTTAACACGAATTGAAGATTACAACTTACCGTTCTTTGGAATGTTAGTGATGAACTTCCTATTTCCATTGTTGGTATTGATGAACAGCGACTACAAACGTTCCAATTATATTATTGTTGGCGTCGGTATTGTTGTTGTATTGGGACATTACATAGATATATTCAATATGATCATGCCTTCAGCAGTCGGGGATCAGTGGTTTATTGGTATGGCAGAAATTGGAGGCTTTTTGTTCTTCCTTGGGCTGTTTTTATGGGTCGTATTCAGCGCCTTATCCAAAGCACCACTAATTGCCAAAGGCGATCCTTACATGGGGGAGAGCGAGCGTTATCATTATTAAAAATTAATATAGGGTAGAGAGAAATGACTATAGCACTTTCATTAACGATTTTAGTTCTTATTGGAATTTCCGTATGGCAGATTGCAAAAATATTTGAACTGTCACAATCCAAAAAAGAAAACACACAGGTAGCCAATGACAACGACAACCGATACAACGGTCAGTTGATGTTTGCTTTCCTTTTGTTTATCTATGGAATCACATTATATTCCTTTTGGAAATGGGGAGATGTTTTATTGCCAGAAGCCGCTTCAGAACATGGTTCCGAATATGATAACTTGATGTGGATTTCGTTTGCCATCATCTTTTTTGTACAAACAATCACACAAGCCTTATTGCACTATTTTTCTTACAAATACCATGGGAAAAAAGGACAAAAAGCATTGTTCTATGCCGACAACGATCGCTTGGAGGCCATCTGGACCATCATTCCTGTAATCACTTTAGCGGGATTGATCTTATACGGTCTTTACACTTGGACGGATATTATGAGTGTAGAAGAAAACGAAGATGCCTTGGTGGTAGAATTGTACGCGCAGCAGTTTAACTGGAAAGCACGTTACGCTGGAGACGACGGTGTCCTTGGTGATGCCAATGTTCGTTTTTTACAGGACTTTGACGGTCGTAACCTTGTAGGTATTGACGCCACAGACCCCAATGGTTTGGACGACGTTATTGTACAGGAATTGCACTTGCCTGTGGGAAGAGAAGTCATATTTAAGATGCGCTCCCAAGATGTATTGCATTCGGCTTATATGCCTTTTTTCCGAGCACAGATGAATTGCGTGCCTGGAATGATCACCGAGTTTGCTTTTACACCCAATAAAACCACTGGCGATATGCGTCTTGATCCTGATGTGGTTGCTAAAGTCAAAAAGATTAACAAAATCCGGGCTGAGAACAGCAAAGCTTTAGTTGCCAATGGCGAAGAAGCTTTGGAGCCTTATGTATTCGATTATTTGTTACTTTGCAATAAAATTTGTGGTGCATCACACTACAACATGCAAATGAAAATAGTAGTAGATACCCCAGAAGAATTTGAAAAATGGATGGCTGATCAACAAACGTTTGCTCAGGTTATTCAATAAACTATTAAAGAAAAATTAGATATGTCAACAGCAGCAGCGCAAGTACACGAGGAGGATCACGGACATCATCACAAAGAAACTTTCATAACCAAATACGTCTTTAGTCAAGACCATAAAATGATTGCAAAACAGTACCTGATCACAGGGCTGTTCATGGGAATCATCGGCATCGCTATGTCGCTTTTGTTCCGTTTGCAATTGGCTTGGCCAGAGCAGCCTTTCGGAATTTTTGAGGTTTTGCTTGGAAAATGGGCTCCGGATGGAGTTATGGATCCAAACGTATACCTTGCTTTGGTCACTATTCACGGAACCATCATGGTGTTCTTTGTACTGACTGCTGGTTTGAGTGGAACCTTTAGTAACCTTCTCATTCCGTTGCAGATTGGTGCACGCGACATGGCGTCGGGCTTGCTAAATATGATCTCATTTTGGTTATTTTTCCTATCCAGTGTGATTATGATAGCTTCTTTGTTTGTGGAAGCTGGACCGGCCGCTGCCGGTTGGACTATTTATCCACCGTTGAGTGCCTTGCCACAGGCGCAGCCTGGGTCCGGTATGGGAATGACCCTTTGGTTGGTCTCTATGGCAATTTTCATCGCTTCCTCTCTTTTGGGTTCATTGAACTATATTGTTACAGTTCTAAACTTACGTACCAAAGGAATGACCATGACACGTTTACCACTCACCATTTGGGCTTTCTTTGTGACAGCTATTATTGGAGTAGTATCCTTCCCGGTTCTTTTATCTGCCGCTTTGTTGTTGATCATGGATCGTAGTTTTGGGACTTCTTTCTTCCTCTCGGATATCTTTATCCAAGGAGAGGTGCTGCATTATCAAGGGGGATCACCTGTATTGTATGAGCACTTATTTTGGTTCTTAGGCCACCCGGAAGTATATATTGTATTGCTTCCCGCTCTTGGAATCACCTCAGAAATTATTGCCACCAATGCTCGCAAACCGATTTTCGGTTACCGTGCCATGGTAGCGTCTATTTTAGCCATCGCCTTTTTGTCTACCATCGTTTGGGGACACCATATGTTTATTTCAGGAATGAATCCATTCTTAGGATCTGTATTTACGTTTACAACCCTTTTGATTGCAATTCCTTCTGCGGTTAAAGCCTTTAATTATATCACGACTCTTTGGAAAGGAAATCTGCAACTAAATCCTGCGATGCTCTTTTCTATTGGTTTGGTATCCACCTTTATTACGGGAGGACTTACAGGTATTATATTGGGAGATAGCACCTTAGACATCAACGTACATGACACGTATTTCGTTGTGGCACACTTCCATTTGGTAATGGGTATTTCAGCGCTCTATGGTCTTTTTGCAGGAGTCTATCATTGGTTCCCTAAGATGTTTGGCCGAATGATGAATAAAAATCTAGGCTATGTTCATTTCTGGGTTACAGCCGTAGCCGCTTATGGCGTATTTTTCCCTATGCACTTTGTTGGAATGGCGGGTTTACCAAGACGTTATTACACCAATACAGCCTTCCCATATTTTGACGATCTAGCGAACATCAACGTTGTGATTACTGTATTCGCATTGATTGCTGGTGCGGCTCAGTTGGTTTTCCTTTACAACTTTATCCATAGTATGTTCTACGGAAGAAAAGCCGAACAAAACCCATGGCGTTCCAATACACTTGAATGGACAGCCCCTGTGGAGCATATGCACGGAAACTGGCCTGGAGCCATTCCACACGTACACCGTTGGGCCTATGATTATTCTAAGCCTGGACAGGAAGAGGATTTTGTTCCACAACACATTCCTTTGAAAGAAGGAGAGGAAGAACTCCAACATTAAGAACTATTGAAAAAAGCTGCCCTAGGGCAGCTTTTTTTATTTAGTACAAAACAGATTCACTTGTAGGACTTTTCCACGTTTTTATAAAGGTTTAAGTTATTTAAAAAAATAAGTCTTTCACGGCGCGAACTAAATGCAGAGGATTACGCAAAGCATTGGCTGTTAGATTAAGTCTATGGCGGGCATCGAAATCATTTAATTGATTTATATTACTATGGTTATTAAGGGTGGGGCCTTTGGTACACACCCCCAACTAAAACCCTCAAGTCTTGACCTATGGATTTATGCCGCAACTGCCCTTTTGCAGATTTCACTCATAAAAACAAGGACCTAATTGATATCTATCAATATTTCCAATCCTTTTGTATCGATGAAGGAAATCAGATTTTTTCTGAGGAGGAAAGTCTTAGGGGGGTTTATTGTATCCGTGAAGGGAATTGTCTTGTTTTTAAATGTTGCAGCAATGGCAATGAACAAATGATCAACCTTGTGACTAGAGGCGAGGTTCTAGGCATAAGAAGCGTTATTAATGAGGAACAAACGAACCTAGGGGCAAGGGTAATCACCCAACTAAAAGGATGTTTTATACCCAAAAGTGTTTTTTTTCAGCTGCTTAACGAACATCCAATATTTACCCGCTTTATCGTTAACAAGCTGGCTGAATATGTCAAAAATACCGACGATAAAATCATCAGTCTAAGGCAAAAAAACATTCGCCAAAAAACAGCCGAGTTACTTCTAAAACTATCCATCTATTTTCCTGAAAACGCAGAAGGTTATATTCAAGTAAATATGACCCGAAAAGACATGGCAAATCTATTAGGAATGGCCACCGAGTCTTTGATACGAGCGTTATCGCATTTTAATGAAAAAAAACTGATTAAGTGTCGAGGAAGAAAAATAAAAATAGTGAACATTCAGAAACTAGAACAGATTAGCAAAGGGATTTAAAGTCGTTCCAAGGGATTCTTTTATTAGGATTATATTTGTAGTAATGAACGAGCATTTAGACCCGGAAAAAGAACGTTTGTCCACGGAAGAACAGGACATCGACAAGGCATTGCGACCACTGAGTTTTGACGATTTTGCGGGACAAGATGCCATTCTTGAAAATTTAAAAATATTTGTAGCAGCAGCCAACCAGCGTGAGGAAGCCTTGGATCACACCTTGTTTCATGGTCCTCCTGGATTGGGAAAAACAACCTTGGCGCACATTCTTGCCAACGAACTTCAGGCAGGGATCAAACTAACCTCTGGACCGGTACTGGATAAGCCTGGTGATTTAGCGGGATTGCTCACCAACCTACAGCCAAGGGATATTCTTTTTATTGATGAAATTCATCGTTTGAGTCCCATCGTAGAAGAATATCTCTATTCGGCTATGGAGGATTTTAAAATTGATATTATGATCGAAACGGGCCCCAATGCTCGCACCGTTCAGATTCACCTAAATCCATTTACATTGGTGGGAGCGACCACACGATCAGGGCTTCTGACAGCTCCAATGCGAGCTCGTTTTGGGATCAGCAATCGCTTAGAGTATTATTCCACAGAGCTGCTGGGAACCATCGTAGAACGAAGTGCCAATATTCTAAAGGTACCGATTGATCTTGAAGCGGCTTTGGAAATTGCCGGACGTAGCCGCGGGACGCCACGGATCGCCAATGCACTATTGCGTCGTATTCGTGATTTTGCCCAAATCAAAGGAAATGGTAAGATTGACATATCCATCACAAAATACGGTCTTAAAGCACTGCAAGTAGATCAACATGGATTGGATGAGATGGACAATAAGATTTTAACCACGCTGATCGACAAGTTTAAAGGAGGCCCTGTTGGGATTACAACCCTAGCCACAGCAGTGGCAGAAAATGGAGAAACCATAGAGGAAGTCTATGAACCTTTTTTAATTCAACAAGGGTTTATCGTTCGGACTCCGAGAGGACGAGAAGTCACCGAGTTGGCCTACCGCCACTTGGGGCGTGTCAAAGGAAATCAAGGCGGTCTTTTTTGATGGATGCCGCCCCTCCATTCAAAACCACCCTGCATTGGAGTCAATTGCTTAGAAACAGTACTCGACTGGTCAAAAATCCAATTCCCTTTCATCATAAATGGTTCAATAAATTCGGGGAAACACTAAAGTTTCGATTTTTTAATGGAACCAAAGTTTTCTTGACTCGTGATCCTGAATTTGCCCTTCATGTTTTACGAAAAAATCACAAAAATTATCACAAGTCTGATGTCACCTCCGAAGATTTAGGCCAGTATATCGGTAAGGGGCTTTTGACACTCAACGGAGATGAGTGGAAGAAAGATCGGCGATTGTTGCAGCCGGGTTTTTACAAAGAGCGCATCCGAAAACTATACAATGGAGTCATCCCACAGACCATTACCAAAGTGTTGCAGCAAATTCCTCAAAACACACCCACGGACATCAAACCGTATATGAATCAGCTGGCATTTGAAGTAGTGACTCACGCCTTGTTTGAAATGAAAATTGAGCAGCAGCGTTTGGAAGAGATTCGTCAGATTATTGATTCCGTACAAGAGCATTTTGTCAAGAAAATACGTCAGCCCCAATGGAATTTTTGGCGCTACCTCACAGGTGTTAATTTTACGATCGACAAAAAAGTACTGCGAATTCGGACAATTATGAATGCCCTTGTAGAAGAGCGTATCGCTTCCGGCACATCCCATGAAGACCTTTTGGACTTGATGCTTAATAGTACTTACGAGGACGGAAGCAAGATGGAGCGCGCGCGCATTATTGATGAGTTGATCATTTTAATTGTAGCAGGACATGAAACCACAGCCAACGCCCTTTGCTTTCTTTGCTATGAATTGGGCCAAAACCCAGACAATCTCCAAAAAGTAAAGGCTGAAATACAATCATTAGAGGATTCGTTGACTCCCTATGAACAGTTGGGACAGCTTACATATGCCCAAGCTGTCGTAAATGAAACCCTCCGTCGGTATCCGCCTGCTTGGATTGTTGACCGAAAAGCTCTAGCCGAAGATCAAATAGGGACGGAATGGATTCCTAAAGACGCCTTTATCGCAGTATCCATTTATGAATTGCATCATCATCCAGACTATTGGGTCAGCCCAAAGCAATTTCTTCCCGAACGTTTTTTAAAACCACCTCCACCAGTCTATATTCCTTTTGGTGTGGGCCCCCGTATGTGTATAGGCAATCATTTTGCCCTTTTTGAAATGACGGAGGTTCTTCGTCAACTCGCACTCCATTACACCCTAAGCCCTGTTTCAGAACCACCAACGCCCCTCGCCTTAATAACACTTCAACCGGAGCACTTGATTCTTTGTCTAAATCCAGCAGATGACTAAAGCGAGGCATACGCAACTATTAAAAGAAGAAGCCCAACGTTTGGGCTTTTTGAGTTGCGGGATTTCCAAAGCTGGATTTTTGGAAGCAGAAGCGCCACGACTGGAGCAATGGCTCAGGGATGATCGGCATGGAAAAATGGGCTATATGGCGAACCATTTTGACAAGCGTTTGGATCCCACGCTATTGGTGCCTGGCGCCAAAAGTGTCATCTCGCTACTATTTAATTATTTTCCCGAAGCGGAACAGCAAGACCCCGAAGCTCCTAAATTCGCAAAGTACGCCTATGGTACCGACTATCACTTTGTACTTAAAGACAAGCTCAAACAGCTGTTTCAGTATCTAGAGGAGGAGATTGGCACGATCGATGGACGGGTTTTTGTGGATTCAGCTCCAGTAATGGAAAAAGCATGGGCGGCAAAGAGCGGCTTGGGCTGGGTGGGGAAAAACACCAATTTGATAGCCAAATCCACAGGCTCTTTTTTCTTTATTACAGAGATCATCTGCGACCTTGAATTTGACTACGACGGCCCCGCCACCGATCATTGTGGGAGTTGCACTGCCTGCATTGATGCTTGTCCGACAGAGGCCTTAACCCCCTATCAAATAGATGCGAATAAATGCATCTCTTATCTCACCATTGAACTAAAAGACGAAATTCCTTCCGAATTTCAAGGAAAAATGGACAACTGGGCTTTTGGTTGTGATGTATGCCAAACCGTTTGTCCATGGAACCGCTTTTCCCAAGTTCACCAAGAACCGGCATTTCAACCCAAAGAAGAACTATTGACCTATAGCGCAAAGGATTGGGAAGAAATCACCCGTGAAACCTTTGATGTGATCTTTAAAAAAAGCCCTGTGAAACGAACCGGATTTGACCGTCTGAAGCAAACCTTTCGTTTTTTGCGTTAAACCTCCTGTAGCAATGCTGCAGGAATACTAAATTTTTGTTAAAGCCACTTTATTTTATACTTTGAACCTGCTTTCGTTGGGAAACGCCAAGCAAAAAACCCAATCTAAAACTTAAACTACTTATGTATGAAAAAATCTTTTTTTCTGCTCCAACTGTTGGTATTTCTGATGGTGGGGCTCGGTGCTTTTGCACAAACCGTTACCGGTGTTGTGATGAGCGAGGACGGACCTTTACCGGGGGCCACAATTATAATCAAGGGAACCACCCAGGGAACCACCTCTGATTTTGACGGAAACTTTAGCATCAATGCCGATGCGGATGCCGTCTTGGAGGTTTCTTTTGTAGGATTTGTCTCACAAGATATAGCGGTAAATAATCAAAATAATTTGACTGTTACCTTAGCTTCTGATAATGCGTTGGATGAAGTTGTTGTTACGACGGGATACGGAACCCAATCTAAACGCGATATTACTGGCGCTGTTTCAACAATTGAAGCAAAAGACCTAACGGCAGTACCGGCTACAACATTTTCACAGCAAATGCAAGGACGTGCGTCTGGAATTTCTATTGTAAGTGATGCAACTCCTGGAGGAGAAGCTACTGTTCGTATCCGAGGATTTGGTACAACAGGAAATAATAATCCACTTTATGTGATTGATGGCGTACCCTCTCAGTCTCAGGGAAACTTGAACCCACAGGATATTGAGTCGCTTCAAATATTGAAAGATGCATCAGCGGCCTCAATCTATGGATCACGTGCAGGTAATGGAGTTATCATTATCACTACTAAAAAAGGAAAGGTTGGCGAACCTCGAATTAACTATAGCACTTACTATGGTTGGCAAACTGCCGCAGAAGATGTAGATGCCCTAAATGCTAGAGACTTAGGAGAATACCTTTATTTAGCAGACTATTATGCAGGAAAAACGCCTTCGCATGGACAGTATGGATTCAGTGGCACCCCTGAGAATCCACAAATTTCAATTCCAAATTATGTATTTCCAAGTGGAGCAAATTCTGTAGATGAGTCGTTGTACTCATTGACACCTGACAACATTTACGCGATTACAAGGTCTGCGGACACAAACTGGTGGGAATTGCTAACACGAGATAATGCACCCATGTATCAGCACTCAATAGACGCAAGTGCTGCTACTGAAAAATCTCAATACGCTTTTAATGCTACCTTTTTCAGTCAAGATGCTGTTGTGAATTATCAGGGATATCAAAGAGCCTCTATTCGTTTAAACTCTTCTACTAAAACACTGGGAGATCGTTTAGAAATTGGTGAAAACTTCACTCTTTCATTAGACAACAGAAAAGGAGGGTATCAAAATGATGGGTAGCAAAATGCTGTTTCTGGGGCTTACAAACACCACCCACTCTTACCCAATTACGATATAGCGGGTAACTTTGCAGGAAGTAGAGGATTAAACCTAGGAAACAATTACAATCCTTATGCAAGTCAGTTCAGAAATCAGGATGATCGTGTTCGAAGAAGTCGAGCCTTTGGAAACATTTATGCACAACTTACTTTTGCCGAGGATTTTAAATTTAAGACGAGTTTTGGAGGGAATTTACAGAATCAACGATCACTCGACATTGGGAGACCTCAGCCAGAATATGTTGAGGGAAATTTCATCAATGGTCAGACGAGCTCACACAATTGGGAATATGAATGGACATGGACCAATACCCTTTCATGGAAAAAAGTAATTAATGATGTTCATGATGTAAGTGCTTATTTAGGTGTGGAAGCTATTCAAGGGTATGGTGAGTATTTTGGTGCTGGAAGACAACGTTTCCCTTTTGAAACAACAAATATTATTAGTTATTTGGATTTAGGGAATCAAGGAACAGCAAGTAACTTTGGTAATATTTACAGAGATTTTTCATTATGGTCTCAGTTTTTACAGGCAAATTATCAATGGAATGAAAAGTACCTAGCACAGGTTACTGTCCGAAATGATGCTTCTTCCCGATTTAAATCAGCTACAAATAGTGCCTTATTCCCTGCCTTTAGTTTAGGATGGCGAGTTACTGAGGAAGATTTTATGTCAAATGTTTCATGGATCGATGAATTAAAAATTAGATATGGCTGGGGAAAAACAGGAAACCAAGAAATTGGAGACTACAATGCCTATACTCAGTTTCGATCTTCTTCTTTTAACTCAGGCTACCCTATAGATGGAAGCTCATCTGCCGCAACTTTAGGATATGATCCTGCACAGTTTGGAAATCCAAATGCTAAATGGGAGGAGACAGTATCCAATAATATCGGATTTGATGCCTTACTTTTTAATGATGCTATTGCGGTTGAGTTGGATCTTTGGGATCGAACAACAACTGATTTACTTCTAACAGTCCCTGTTGTTTATTCTGCGGGTGATGCTGGAGCACCAGCTGTGAATGTTGGTGAAATGTACAATAAAGGGATCGACTTTGCAATGGATTGGATTCATGAATTTGGTGATTTCCAATTGACGGTAGGGGGAAATATTTCTACTTATAGAAATGAGGTGAGAAAATTGGATGAATTTGATACTCCTATATTTGGTAATAACCGGAGAGTTCCTGCTTTAACACGTACTTCTGTTGGGGATCCAATTTCTTCTTTATATGGATTTAAAGTGTTGGGAATCTTTCAAACACAGGCAGAAGCTGATGCTTGGGCTCCCTATGGAACTACTGGTTACAATGCCCCAGGAAAATTCAAATATGCAGACATCAATGGAGATGGAGAAATTGATGATGATGACCGAACGATCATTGGAAATCCACACCCTGACTTCGTTTATGGAATTAACCTGAACCTTAATTATAAGAATTTTAATTTGAATATATTCGGGAACGGGGTTCAAGGAAATGATGTTTATAATTATGTCCGGTATTTTGCTGATTTTAACACTTTTCAAGGAAACCGTTCTGTTAGAGCCTTAAGAAATGCATGGCAACCAAGCAATCCTTCGGCACCAAAAAGTGAATGGGTAGCTGCCAATCCGAATGCTACATCGCCCATAATGGATGCGAATGATCAGATTAGCAGTAGAACATCAACCTATTTGATCGAAGATGCTTCTTATTTTAGAATTAAAAACATCCAACTCACCTATCAGTTTAGCGATACTCTGAATACAGCGTTAGGAATAACAGGAGGTCAAATTTACTTACAAGGACAAAACCTTTTCACATTCACTAAATATTCTGGTCTTAACCCAGAAATTCAAGCAGGTAATGATACTGAGCTAGGTTATGATGGCGGTTATTTTCCTGTATCCAAGACCATGACAGTAGGGTTAAACCTCTCCTTATTCTAAATCAAAAAAAACAGAAAACATGAAAAATATTAAAACACATATTGTTGCTTTTCTAGTACTAGCTGCTTCAGTACTGGCTTGTAGTGACGAATTTTTGACGAAAGAGCCTCAAGCATCTCTTTCGGGGCCAGCACTGAACAATGCTGCAGGCGTTGAAGGGAAGTTGATTTCTGCCTATCGAACCCTTTCAGGCTACGGAATGAGTGGAGGAGGTACTTGGTATTATTCGACTTGGGCATGGATTTTTGGAGCTATTTCCTCAGACAATGCTTTGAAAGGAACGGATGCGGGTGACCAGCCAGAACACTCCTTTATAGAAACGTACGACTTTAATACATTTAATACGCACAACCGAGACAAATGGCGCTCTGGTTATTGGGGAGCTGCAAGAGCCAATGATGTAATTATCAGTGCAGAAGCTGCAGAAGATTTATCTCCCACGCGAAAAGCTGAAATCATAGGAGAAGCTAAATTCGTTAGAGGGTGGCAACATTTTGAAATGCAAAAAATGTATAGAACCCCGAAATACGTTGGAGAATCTGACTTCAGTTTAGATGATTTGGATGCGTCTAAAGTGCCTAATACTGGAAAGATATGGGCGCAAATAGAAAAAGATTTTTCAGATGCTGCTGCCGTATTACCTGACACACACTCGGAAGTTGGAAGGGCAACTAGTTGGGCTGCAAAAGCATATTTAGCCAAGGCTAAAATCTATCAATCTGACTGGGCTGGTGCAGAGCCAATTTTAATGGATATAATCAATAATGGTCCTTTTAGTTTGGTCAGTAAATTTGAAGACAATTATTTGGTTTCTACTCGGAATAATGAAGAATCCATTTTTGAAATTCAATATGCGGTATCTAGTGCAGACACCAATGCTTCTAATGCTGAAATTGGGCTTGCACATCCCTATATTGCTCCATGGGGCTGCTGTGGGTTTTTACAGGCACCCCAAGATTTAGTTGATTTTTTCCAAACAGACTCAAATGGACTTCCATTGTTGGATGAATCATGGAAAACGAAGCATATCACAAATCCAACAGGCGGCAATATAGGTGAGCCTATTGGCAATCCATCGGTTGATCCAAGGTTGGATCATACAGTAGGACGTCCTGGAATACTTTACAAAGGCTTTCACATTATGCAAGTAGATTACATTCGTGATTTGACCTATGCTGGACCCTATTTTTCGAAAAAGCATGTTGCTGAGCCCGAAGGATTTGGCGTTGGTGGTTGGGGAAACCTTTCTGCAAATAATTTTAGAATTATGCGATTGGGGCATGTTCTTTTATGGGCAGCAGAGGCTAAGGTAGAGCTTGGTAAATTAGAAGAAGCCCGTGCATTAATCAATAGATTAAGAGTTCGAGCAGCCAATCCTGAGGGATTCGTTTCTGAAGCTATTCAAGGAACAAACCGTCCTGATTTTACAACTACGTCCAATCCAGCGGCAAATTATAATGTTGGAGAATATACCCAACCATGGACAGATCCAATGATAGCTAGAAGAGCCGTTCGTTATGAAACCCGATTGGAAACGGCAATGGAAGGCAATCGATTTTTTGACCTTCAAAGATGGGGTGTTCAACGAGAAGTGTTGAATGACTATCTTACTAGAGAATCGAAGTATAGAGTTTATTTGCAAGGGAAGCAATTTTCATCTCCTAAGAATGAATTTTATCCTATACCTTCCTATGCGATTGAAAGATCATTTAAAGATGGAGAGCCTACATTGACTCAAGACCCGAATTACTAAAAATAAAGTAGTGAATTGATTTTAAAAGTCATGGCTTTTACAGAACAAATA
>Ga0233438_10002686_pt1 | contig 17352 bp, 14 predicted proteins | sample SI_123_September_FD_182720 | JGI IMG/M metagenome (GOLD analysis project Ga0233438, IMG submission 182720) | Seawater microbial communities from Saanich Inlet, British Columbia, Canada - SI_123_September2016_10_MG | ecosystem: Environmental > Aquatic > Marine > Inlet | place: Canada: British...
CTCAGTAATCCAAAGCCTTTATCTCACGATAAAGGCTTTTTTTATGCAACCAACTCTAAAACCATCCCCGAAAAATCAAAGAGCAAAACGATTTGAATAGATAGTCTAAGCGAAATTCACGATATTTGTGTCCAACTATTAGAAAACAAATACTCTTAAAATATTAAAATATGTCAGACGATAAGAAAGTTATTTTTTCAATGTCAGGGTTGAGTAAAACCTACCAAAGTACCGGAAAACAAGTTTTAAAAAATATTCATTTGAGCTTTTTTTACGGGGCAAAAATTGGAATATTGGGTTTGAATGGTTCTGGAAAATCATCATTGCTGAAAATCATTGCAGGTGTTGAAAAAAATTACCAAGGTGACATTCATTTTTTGCCGGGTTATTCCGTGGGGTTTTTAGAACAAGAACCTATACTAGATGAAGAGAAAACAGTATTGGAAATCGTCAAAGAAGGCGTTTCCGAAACCGTGAGTGTTTTGGAGGAGTACAACAAAATCAATGACATGTTTGGTTTGGAAGAAGTGTATTCAAATCCTGAGAAGATGGAACAGTTGATGAATCAGCAAGCGGAACTTCAGGATAAGATTGATGCTTTAGATGCATGGGAGTTGGATACAAAGCTAGAGATTGCGATGGATGCTTTGAGGACTCCAGAACCAGATAAAAAAATCGGAGTGCTTTCGGGAGGAGAGAGAAGGAGAGTGGCTTTGTGCAGATTGCTATTGCAACAACCAGATATTTTATTGCTGGATGAACCTACCAATCATTTGGATGCAGAGTCGGTACATTGGTTAGAGCATCATTTGGCAGCATACAAAGGTACGGTGATTGCAGTAACGCATGATCGCTATTTCTTAGACAATATTGCAGGTTGGATTTTAGAGTTGGATAGAGGAGAAGGGATTCCTTGGAAAGGAAATTATTCTTCTTGGTTGGACCAAAAATCACAGCGAATGGCGCAAGAAGATAAGACCGCTTCCAAACGTCAAAAAACGTTAGAAAGAGAATTAGAATGGGTGCGTCAAGGAGCAAAAGGTCGTCAAAGTAAATCCAAAGCACGGTTGGCTAATTACGACAAGTTGATCAATCAAGACCAAAAGGAGAAAGAAGAGAAATTGGAGATCTACATTCCCAATGGTCCTAGATTGGGTGCCAATGTGATTGATGCGCAAGGTGTTTCCAAAGCTTTTGGAGATAAATTATTGTATGAGAATTTGGAATTTCAATTGCCTCCTAATGGAATTGTTGGAATCATAGGTCCGAATGGTGCGGGTAAAACGACGATTTTTAAGATGATTATGGGAGAAGAGACTCCTGACAAAGGTGATTTTAAGGTGGGTGAAACGGCAAAGATTTCTTACGTAGATCAATCACATTCTAATATTGATCCAAATCGATCTATTTGGGCAAATTTTTCTGACGAACAGGATCTCGTGATGATGGGTGGTAAAATGGTCAACTCAAGAGCTTACTTGAGTCGATTCAACTTTAGTGGGTCGGAACAAAATAAAGCGGTTAGCACTTTGTCAGGAGGAGAAAGGAACCGACTGCACCTGGCAATGACTTTAAAAGAGGAAGGAAATGTTTTGTTATTGGATGAGCCTACGAATGACTTGGATGTGAATACTTTGAGGGCTTTGGAAGAAGGCCTGGAAAATTTTGCAGGCTGTGCTGTAGTCATTTCCCATGACAGATGGTTTTTAGATCGTATTTGTACTCATATTTTGGCGTTTGAAGGTGATTCTCAAGTGTATTTTTTTGAAGGAAGTTTCTCTGAATACGAAGAAAATAAAAAGAAACGTTTGGGTGGGGATATGATGCCAAAACGAATCAAATACAAAAAATTGATACGTTAATTGCAACGAAAAAATCCCAATGTTAACATTGGGATTTTTTTATTTATTGTAAAGTTTTTTTCGAATCCTACTCAATTGAATAGGGGTGATACCAAGATTTGCAGCAATGTGATATTGGTTGATACGGTTGTCAATGTTTGGGATTCTTTTTTGGAGTCTCAGGTATCTCTCCGTTGCATTTAAGGTCAAAAGTTCGTCATTCATTTTCTGCAGATGTGCGTAATGCAATTCTAATGTTTTTATGTACCAAGCACTAATTTCATTATTTTCTTTAAGCAATACCAATAGGTCTTTGTATTTCATTTCGAGGATTTCGCAATCTGTAAGGCACTGGCATGCAATTTTAGAGGGACTTTTGCTAAGCAAAGCTTCCGTAGCTGCTAAAATGTTATTTGTACTTACAAGAGAACGTATGTATTCAACTCCTTTGTCAGAGATGCTATATGATCTGGCAATGCCACTTTTGACAAAATAGATAGATTCTGGTATTTCTCCTATTTTGTCCAGCAGCATTCCTGACTTACAGGACCGCTCCGAACACAAACTTATATAAGCTTGATAGGACTGATCTGAGATCGGAGAGATCTGATTCATAAATTGGTGTAGGGCATTCATTATGAACAGTGTTTAGTTATTAGCGCACTAAAGATACAATAACATTTGTTAATAAGAATAATTTTAGAAGACTGTTCTTGTATTTTATTGTAATTTCAGACTTCATGAGGGCTCAATTCTTTTCAATTGCGATACAGAAGTTCGGAATTACGCTTGAAAATCAGGCAATACGATTGATGTGTTTTGAAGGTATATGGATGCACTGGGGCCATTCATGAAAAGCAAGTCTAAGATGCTTAGGTTTTCAATAAAGCCGTGTTTTTCATTGAACATTTGTGTGTAAGCAGGTAGCTGAATATCCAATTGTAATTTTGCGTTTGCTAAAAACCGAAAATCTTGTTCTGTCGCAGTCAATTCAAAAGATTTGGTTTGGGAATAGGTTTTTTCTTCTTGAAGCGCATCCATCACGAACAAATGTGTATCGAGATTAAGATCGAGTAGAAATTTGTGCTTTTTTTGAAAAATGGCTAACAATTCGTCTTCGTAAAACTCAAAAAAAGGCGAAGATCTATACGCAGCTTGAAAAGATTTGAGATGTTTTTTTTGCCAATCATCTGTATGGTAATCAATCAATACGTCTTTTGTTTTTTGTTTCCCGTTTGAAGCTTTTTTGATGGGGACATTTAAAAGCTGTTTTCCATTTGGGCTACAAATATAACAGCGATTTCGATAAGTTTGTTTTTGAAAGTTGTCTGCTGTTTCAAAAACGATGGCTTGCGATCTAAAGATAGCAATGTATTGCGCTATGGATGGAAAATAGGAAGGCTGAATGAGGGTCATAGCTCAAGATCTAATGCGTCATTTTTTTTCTTTTTAGATATTTTGAATAGGCGAAATACAAAAACAAAAACACCAAAAAGTGATAAAAGTAGGAAGTATTTTTCCCTTCGCCATGAACGGTCGTAAACAAGCGTTCCCATCGAATTTTGTCAAATCCATCAGCATAAGTATCCCAACTGAACCAAACAAGAATGGGTTTTCCTACTACATGATCAAAAGGTACGTATCCCCAGAAACGAGAATCTTCTGAGTTGTGACGGTTGTCTCCCATCATCCAATAATAATCCTGTTGAAATGTATATTCTTGTGCGAGTTTTTGGTTGATGTAAATGAGACCGTCTTTCACTTCTAATGTATTGTGTTCATAATCAGTGATTATTTTCTGATACAAAGGAAGGTTGTCGAAATTGAGAGTTGTGGTTGCACCTGCTTTGGGAAGATAAATAGGCCCAAAGTTATCACGATTCCAACCAAAACTTTTGGAAGGGTATACACTTTCTGCGTTCCCTTTTTTGCGGATGTTTCGAACGATGCTTTTTACCAAAGGATTTTTTTTGAGAAGAGATGCATTTTCTTCGTCTAGATTTAGAACATATTTTCCGTTGCTTACTAGTGCCTCCCCTCTTCTGACATGGTATTTGTTGTACAAGGTATTTGCACTAAAGTTTTGACCGTCTGTGTCTACAGTATAAAAGAATTGTGGTTTCGCTCTTTCTGGCATTTCCGAGCGTTCTCCATTGATAAAGATAAAACCATCTCTTATCTCAAGGGAGTCTCCTGCAATGGCAACACAGCGTTTTACATAGTTTGATTTTTTGTCAATAGGTTTTTTGTAAGATCTTTTCGATTTTTGAAAAAATCGTTGTACCGTATCAGCGGGCCAATTGAAAACAACGATGTCGTTTCTTTTTATTTTTTGAAGCCCGGGCAATCGAAGGTAGGGTAACTGTAGCTTGTTCAATAGAGAACTTTGCTGTGTTGCTGGGTCATCATCGAACAAGTACGATTTTGTTTTTAAAAGAGGCAATGTGTCATGAACCATCGGAGCGGCAATGACGGTTGAGGGGATCTTGGCTCCATAATGAAATTTGCTGACAAACAAAAAATCACCCACCAACAGCGATTTTTCTAACGAAGACGTAGGAATGGTATAGGGTTGTACGACATAAGTGTGTACCAAAGTCGCTGCGATCACAGCAAATACGATCGAGCTTACCCACTCACCAACTGCTGTTCGAGGTGCCAAACTTCGATTTTCAATATATGTTTCTTTTTGAAAATAATTGAGATAATAAAGATAGAAGCCTAAAGAGAGTATGCTGAGCCAAGTGTCTGTAAAAGAATTTCTACCAAAACTACGTGCTGTTTCAATCCATAAGATTGGAAACATGAGTAGATTGATTACCGGAATGAAAAGAAGGATGACCCACCAAGTTGGCCTGTGAATGATCTTGGTTAGGACAATTGCATTGTAGATAGGAACTAAAGCTTCCCAACTCTTTCGTCCCGCTGCGCGGTACAATTTCCAGGTTCCTAAAAAATGAATTCCTTGCACTGCAAGGATGAAATATAACCATTCAATTAGTGTCATAAGATATTTGTTTCAAATTACTTTTAAAAAAAATTGCTTTGTTAAATTCCCAATACATCTTTCATCGTGAACACCCCTGTTTTGCCAACAATCCACTCTGCAGCAACAACAGCTCCCAGGGCAAAGCCTTGTCGGTTGTGTGCTGTGTGTTTGATGTCAATTTGATCTACAGAGGAATTGTAAGTGATGGTATGCGTTCCTGGAACTTCAGGACTTCGAATTGCAGCAATAGGAATGCTATTTTCTTGGCTTACGGTGTCCAATTCCCATTGGGTATTTTGAGTGTGTTCAATAACTCCCTCTGCAAGTGTAATAGCGGTCCCACTAGGTTCGTCCAGTTTTTGTTTGTGGTGAATTTCCTCAATAGCTACATTGTATTGGTCCAACTTGCCCATCATTTTTGCGAGCTGGTTGTTGAGCTCGAAAAATATGTTGACACCCAAACTGTAATTAGAAGCGTAGATAAAAGCGCCTTTTTGATCTGCACACAGTTTTTGCATGTCTTCAAAATTGTCTAACCACCCTGTAGTTCCTGAAATAATGGGAACATTGTTGTTCAGACAAGTTGTGATATTGCCTACTGCAGAACTTGGAATGCTGAAATCGATGGCAACATCTGCAATTGAAATATCATATTCTGGGGTGTCTTTGTCGACTGTAAGAACAATTTCATGTCCTCGATTCAGTGCGATTTTTTCGATGGTTTGGCCCATCTTTCCATATCCTAATAATGCTATTTTCATGTGGTTTCTATTTTGAGAGTTCTCAAAGATGTATTTGTTTTTTTTAAAAATTTATATGCATGGACAAACCTACGATAGTTTCGTTTGAAATAGGTTCGTTGTAGAACTGCGGATCAAATGATATTTTGTCGTCTACGTTGAATTGCAATAAATGCGCGCTCACACTTGCCTCTAATACCTGCAATACGTAAAGCCCTGCAAAGGTAAGCAAAGAAGTGTCCCGGTTCTGTTTTAGAATGCGTTGTGTACTCATCAATCCTTCTCTGGAAATCAGTTGGGTACCGGCATCATCTGTAAATTCATCTCGCAAGCCAGCTTCTCTTAGCTTAAAAGCTTTTCTGTATCTTTTGTAGGCAGTGTTGTTGATGGAGTAATAATAAATAGGAATGGCCAATGCACCATAAACGACCGGAAATTTCCAATAGTCTTTGTTGTATAGTTGTCCCATCCCTGGAACAATTGCTGAGTAAAAAGCAGCATTTGCAGGTGCTAGCGGGTTATAGCCGTCTTTTTTAAAGACTTCTTCACTTGTTATTTTTGGAATGGATTGTTGCGCGTACAAACAAGAGGAAAAGCCAAGAATCAAAATCCAGTATGTAAGTTTGGTTTTCAATTATCCCAGGAGTTTTTTGATTCGATTAAAATCCTCTTCTGAATCGAAAGGGATTGAAATTTTTCCTTTTCCTTTGGCGTCTATACTGACATGTACTTTATTTCCAAAGTATTGACTGATGGTTGAAATTCCTTCTGTAATGTAACTAGGAGGATTTTGTTTCTTTGTTTCTACAGTAGGTTTGTGTTCGTTTTTACGTGTTTTTACCAGTTCTTCGGTTTGACGAACAGAGAGTTTGTTTTTGAGTATTTGTTCATACAAATTCAATTGTTCGTTTGGGTTGTCTATATTGATCAGTGCCCTCCCGTGACCCATAGAAAGGAAACCATCCCTCATTCCTGTTTGGATAATTGGATCTAGTTTTAAAAGTCTTAGGTAATTAGAGACGGTAGATCTTTTTTTCCCAACTCGATTACTCAATTCTTCTTGTGTTAGTTCAATCTCGTCAATCAATCTTTGATAGGACAATGCAACCTCGATCGGATCTAAGTTTTTTCGTTGAATGTTTTCAACCAAAGCCATTTCGAGCATTTCTTGGTCATTCGCAATTCTAACATATGCAGGAATACTTGTGTTGCCCAAACGTTTGGAAGCTCTGAAGCGTCTTTCTCCTGAAACCAGTTGAAACTTGTTTTCAGAGATTTTTCGAACTGTAATCGGTTGAATCACTCCCAATTCCTTGATTGAATTGGCCAACTCTGACAAAGCTTCTTCATCGAAAAAAGTTCTTGGCTGAAAAGGATTGACTTCAATAACGGTCAAATCCAAATCGATGATATTTCCTACAATAGCGTCGGCATTCTGGTCCGTTGCTGCATTGTTCGTTTCTTTTAATAAGGCAGATAAACCACGCCCTAATGCTTGTTTTTTCGTCGCTTTCGCCATTATGCATTCATTTTTATAAGCTCGTTTGCTAGGTTCAAATAGTTAACGGCGCCACGACTTGTCGCGTCGTAAGCAATGATACTTTCTCCGTGGCTTGGCGCTTCTCCTAGACGCGTATTTCTTTGAATAATTGTGTCGAAAACCATTTCGTTGAAATGTTTTTTCACCTCTTCTACGACTTGATTTGACAATCGGAGTCTAGAGTCAAACATGGTCAATAAGAGGCCTTCGATGTCAAGGTTTGGGTTGTGTATTTTTTGAATACTTTTGATAGTATTCAAAAGTTTTCCAAGCCCTTCTAGTGCAAAATATTCGCATTGAATAGGAATAATTACAGAATTTGCTGCTGTTAATGCGTTGAGTGTGATCAATCCCAAAGAAGGTGCACAATCTATGATGATATAATCATAGTTGTCTACGATAGATTTCAACGATGTTTTGAGCATGTATTCTCTGTTGTCTTTGTCAACCAATTCGATTTCGATGGCTACCAAATCAATGTGCGCAGGAATGATATCCACATTTGGAGAATTGGTAGCAGTTACAGCCTCATTTGCTTTTGCCGCATGTTCAAGAATTTGATAGGTTCCGACGGCAACGTTTTCTACGTCAATCCCCAAGCCAGAAGATGCATTGGCCTGCGGATCTGCATCAATCAGCAATACTTTCTTTTCTAACACTCCTAGTCCTGCAGCTAAATTCACTGAGGTTGTCGTTTTTCCTACTCCTCCTTTTTGATTTGCAATTGCAATTATTTTTCCCATTCAGCAGATTTTACATATCAAAAATACGATTATTTATGGGTTTATAAAAAGGAAGATGTTAACAAAGCTTTAAAAAAGAAGTGTTCTTTCTGAGTCGTATACAGGTTTTGTGATTCAGAAATTTTTATTTTTTCGGAATGTTTTTTAAAATTTCTTTGAGGTAGGCCCAAAATTTTTGAGTGGATGAAATATTTACCTTTTCATCTGGAGAATGCGCCCCTTTGATGGTAGGTCCAAATGAAATCATTTCCATGTCAGGGTAATTACGACCGAGAATACCACATTCTAGACCAGCATGACAGGCTTGGATATTTGGGGCTGCTCCAAACATGTTTTCATAAGTATTTTTTAAAACAGCTAAAATTTCAGTGCGGGTATTGGGTTCCCATCCTGGGTAGTCTCCTGAAATATTTACCTTAAAATTTGCGAGTTCAAAAGTGCTGCGGATGGCATTTGTCAGGTCTTTTTTGCCGGATTCTGAAAATGAACGGCAAAGATTGGCAATTTCGATGGTTCCGTTTTCTAGGGTAATTCGAGCCAGATTGTTCGAAGTTTCTACCAAATCAGGAATGGCAGGGCTCATTCGAAAAATCCCATCGTGGCATGCGTACACACTAAGAATGAATTTTTTTTGAGTTTCTTTCGCCATGATTTTGTCAGGCAAGGTTGTTGATTGTAACTCAATACATAAGTTTTTTTCAAGGGTTTGAAATTCTTTCGAAACGAGATCGGCCCATGAAGAAAAGGCGTGTTCAAATGTTTTTTTAAATTTTTGGTGGAGTACAATAGTGGCTTTGCATTCTCTCGGAATAGCATTTCGCAATCCACCTCCTTTGAAATTTGCAATTGCCAAATCAAATTTTTGTTGACCTTCCCATAAAAGACGGTTCATTATTTTATTGGCATTGCCCAGTCCTTTGTGAATGTCCATTCCAGAATGCCCACCTTGCAACCCACAGACCGAAATTTGAAAGGCCACTGATTGGCTGGGTATTGCGTATTCTTGGTACGTTTCTGTAGCTGTAATGTCAACACCTCCAGCACATCCTATAGAGATTTCATCGTCGTCTTCTGTGTCTAGATTCAGTAGTATATCTCCATCTAGATAGCCTGGAGCGAGTCCCATAGCGCCGGTCATTCCGGTTTCTTCATCAACGGTAAAAAGTGCTTCGATAGAGGGGTGTGGAATTTCTTTTGAGGCCAAAACACCCATAATTGCAGCGACGCCAATCCCATTGTCTGCTCCCAAAGTAGTTTCTTTGGCATGCACCCATCCATTGCTTATTTCCATCGCAATTCCTTGTGTTTCAAAATCGAATTCAGAACTGGTGTTTTTTTGATGCACCATGTCTAGGTGCGCTTGCAAAACTACCGTCTTTCGATGTTCCATTCCCTGAGTGGCTGCTTTTCTTATGAGTACATTTTGAGCAGCGTCTACCTTGGTTTCTAAGCCTAGTTTTTTACCGAAAGCCACCATATGAGCAATGATGTTTTCTTCTTTTTTCGAGGCTCTAGGTATGGCATTGATGTCTGCGAAAAAGTTCCAAATTGCTTTGGGTTTTAGGTTTCGTATTTCTTGAGACATTGTTTAGAGTTCTATCACGGTTTCTGAGAGTGATTTTCTCACTTTTTTTTGTGTAGCCATGTAGTCGTCATCTGCTCTTTTTCCTACAGGTAATAGCAATACAGATTGAAGATTTTTATCGGAGAGGTTTAAAATTTCGTCGTACTTTTCAGGGAGAAAACCTTCCATAGGGCAACTGTCAATTTTCAATGATGCACATACGGTTAGTAAGTTTCCTAGTGCCAAGTACGCCTGAAACTTGGAAGCTTGTTGAATGTCTTGGGCAGGTTTGTTTGAAAAGATAGAAACAACATTTTTCTTGAATGGCGCAAGTGTTTCTTCTGGAATATTTCTTGTTTGTTGTACCAATTCAAAATAAGCTTCTATATCCCTCACAGTGTAGTCTTTTTGGATGCAAATGACAAGCAGATGAGAGGCGTCTACCACCTGTTGTTGTCCATAAGAATATGGGACGAGTTTTGTTCTCAGAGCTTTGTCTTTGACAACAACCATTTTAATGGGTTGCAGACCATAAGAAGTAGCGGTGAGGTTGAACGCTTCTTTGAGAGTTTGCAAGTTCTTGGTGTCTAAATGAAATTCAGTATCAAATTTTTTGGTGGCATAACGCCAGGCAAGACTTTTTAGAATATCCATGGTTCAATTGTATTTGCACAAAAGTAAGTGAATTCACTTATTTTAAGGTCATGACATTCCTTGTTTTTATAAAAATTGTACATTTAAATTAAAAAGTTATGAAAAACGAAACACCTAAAAGAGGAGTAGCGACTGGTCTCGTTGTTCCTGAAGCTTTTTTGCATTTTATATGGAGGTTCAAGCTCTTTGAAACGAGAGCGCTTTGCTCTTCTTCTGGAGAGAGAATTCAGATGTTGCATGAAGGCAGTCTGAACTTGTATGCAGGACCGGATTTTTTTAATGCCAAAGTAAAAATTGGGAACCAGTTGTGGGCAGGCAATATTGAGATGCATGTCAAATCATCGGATTGGTATGCTCATGGGCATGAGAAGGACCCGAATTATGACAGTGTGATTTTGCATGTGGTTTGGGAATACGATGTACCTGTTTTTCGAAAGAACAACGAGGAAATTTCAACGTTGATTGTGCAAAATTTTGTTTTGCCAGAAACATGGAGAAATTTCAAAGAACTTTTCCGAAAGAAGCAGCGATGGATTCTATGTGAGAAGGATATTTCTTCGGTTTCTTATTTTCATATGCGTGCTTGGTTCACCCGGCTTTATACAGAGCGTTTGGAGAAGAAGTCCAAAGAAATAGGTCTTTTGCTGTCGGCAACAAAAAACGATTGGGAAGCTGTTTTGTTTGTTCTTTTGGCAAAAAATTTTGGCACGGTGTTGAATGGTGGTGCTTTTTTCAATTTGGCTCAGTCGTTTGATTTTTCCGTTCTTCGGAAATTGCAAAAAAAAGAAAGAGGTATTGAAACGCTCTTGATGGGGCAGGCAGGTTTCTTTGAAAGAAACATGGAAGATGCTTATTTTGAAGCTTGTCAAAAGGAATATCAATATGTACAGCAAAAATTTTGCTTGCAGCCTCTTTTCAACAAACAGTTTCAGTTTTTCAGGACGCGTCCTGCCAATTTTCCTACGATAAGAATCTCTCAGCTTTCCGAATTGTATCAAGGGCATCCGCATCTTTTTTCAGAAGTCCTGAAGGTGAATGATTTGGAGGGATTTTACAAACTGTTTCAAATCTCTGCATCAGAATATTGGAACACACACTATGTTTTTGGGAGTTCTTCGAAACGAAGGATAAAAAAGGTGTCCAAATCTTTTGTGGATTTATTGATTGTCAATACAATTGTTCCTTTAAAGTTCGCGTATGGTTTCTTTCAAAAGAGCAACAGATTTGAGGATTTTGAAAGTATGCTGCAATCTGTCAGGCCCGAATCTAATGCGATTATCGAGCACTTCAAAAAGCTGGGAGTTCAGGTCTCTTCTGCGATGGAATCCCAATCTTTGTTGGAAATGAAGAAGTATTATTGCGATCAAAAAAAGTGTTTGCAATGCAGTATTGGGACACAAATTTTAAAAGGTTCTTCTTGAAATTTAGCGTCATGAATTTATGTAAGGCAAGGGCTTTAATACAGTTTCGGAAACTCTTGTGGCGCTGTTTCGTGCATGATTTGATAAACGGCTTCAAAGACATCTTCTTTGGAAGGTTTTGAAAAATAATCTCCATCACTACCATATGCGGGGCGGTGCGCTTTTGCACTAAGTGTGGATGGTTTGCTGTCTAAATGTTGATAAGCATTTTGTTCGTCCAATACTTTCTGTAGAATGTAAGCAGAAGCACCTCCTGGAACATCTTCATCAATGACCAACAACCGATTGGTTTTAGCAACGCTTTTGGCAATGTCGTGATTGAGGTCAAAAGGCATTAACGATTGTACATCGATGATCTCTGCATCGATTCCGACTTGTGTCAACTGGAGCGCTGTATCCTCAACAATTTTAAGGGTTGAGCCGTAAGATACCAGGGTAATGTCTGTTCCTTTACGTACGGTTTCGACATACCCAATTGGGGTAGTGTATTCTCCTAAGTTATTTGGGAGGTGTTCTTTCAAACGGTACCCGTTTAAATTTTCAATGACGAGTCCAGGCTCGTCTCCTTGCAAGAGGGTATTGTAAAATCCAGCCGCTTTTGTCATGTTTCGTGGAACGAGCAAATGAATCCCTCTCAATGTGCCAAGAATCATAGACATTGGAGAACCTGAGTGCCAAATTCCTTCCAATCGATGTCCTCTTGTTCTAATGATGAGAGGTGCTCTTTGTTTTCCGAAAGTTCGGTAACGCAAGCAAGCCAAATCATCACTGAGTGTTTGTATGGTGTAAATTAAGTAGTCCAAATATTGAATTTCTGCAATGGGGCGCAAGCCGCGCAAAGCCATTCCAATTCCTTGTCCGATGATGGTAGATTCGCGAATTCCTGTATCGGTCACGCGGTCTTCTCCAAATTTGTCTTGTAGGCTTTCAAGCCCTTGATTGACATCTCCAATTTTTCCAGAATCTTCTCCAAAAATAAAAAGGTTGTTGTGTTTTTTTAGGAGTGCCTCAAAATTGTCTCTGATGATGATTCGTGCATCGACGGTGTCTTTGCTTTCTGGGTAAGTAGGTTTGATTTCTTCAAAGGTAGAAACTCCATTCCCACTGTCGTTGTATAGTTTTGAGCTGTATTTTTCTTGAGTTGTATTTTTGTGAGCTACCAGCCAGTTTTGAAATTTTGATTTTTCGTCCGAAACATCATTTCTCAAAAAGGAAGCTGCTTTTCTGGCTGTTGAGTAGATGTCCTTTCGAGACGGTTCTCTGATCTCACTGAGTTCGTTGCACAATTTTAGAATGAAGTTTTTATGACTGCTTTTTTTAGCAGCTGCCTCTAAGTGTGCAATCAATTCTAGTTGCTCCTTTTTCAAGGGAGCTAAGAAGGCTGTCCATGCCTCTTTTTTTGCTTGGAGGACTTCTTTTTTTGCTTTCTTTTCAATTGCAATCAGTTCTTGCTCGCTTTCTACAAATTTCAGTTTGGCGCCTTGGTTGTTGTCAAGCTCAAATTCTAGAATCCATTCTCTAAATTTCAAATTACAGTCATAGGCAGCTTCCCATTCCAGACGTTTTTTACTTTTGTAACGCTCGTGAGAACCCGATGAGGAGTGTCCTTGTGGTTGGGTCAATTCTTGTACATGAATGAGCACAGGAACGTGTTCTTTTCGGGCAATTTCCGCTGCTTTGTTATAGGTGTCTATCAACTGCACATAATCCCACCCATTCACGGTAAGTATTTCCAACCCATCGTTCTTAGAGTCTCTTTGGAATCCTTTCAAAACTTCGGAAATATTTTCTTTGGTGGTTTGGTATTTTGCATGTACAGAAATACCGTATTCATCGTCCCAAACGCTGGTGACCATAGGAATTTGTAAAACGCCAGAGGCATTGATTGCCTCGAAGAAATGTCCTTCACTAGTACTTGCATTTCCGATGGTTCCCCAACCGATTTCGTTTCCTTTGTTGGAAAATTTTGCGTAGCCTTCTTGCAGTGATTTTACATTTCTATACAATTTGGATGCGTAAGCCAACCCGACCAATCGAGGCATTTGAGCAGCAGTGCAGGACACATCTGAACTGGTGTTGTATTGTTTTGTTTGGTCTTTCCAAGTGCCGTCTTCATTCACAATGTGCGTAGAAAAATGCCCACCCATTTGTCGACCTGCAGAAAAAGGTTCTGCTTTGATGTCCGTATGTGCATACAAACCTGCAAAAAATTGTTGGGGCGTAAATTCTCCCAATGCCATCATAAAAGTTTGATCGCGATAATAACCTGAGCGCCAATCACCTTTTTGAAAAGCTTTGGCCATTGCGATTTGAGGAATCTCTTTTCCATCTCCAAAAATTCCAAATTTCGCTTTTCCTGTCAGCACTTCTTTTCTACCCATCAAACTGCATTCTCTGCTTAAAACGGCGATGTAATAGTCGTTGAGAATTTCCTCTTTGAATTGTTGAAAAGAGAGGTTTTGTTGATCGATTTCAGAGGTAACAAGCGTCATAAATACGTATTTTTTTGCTAGTGCAAATGTAGGCTTTTCTGATGAGTTCTGAAAGGGAGTGTTTGGGTTGGCAAAAGGTCTTGATTCTTCAACGATGGTTTCTTTTTGAGATGGATTGACATTCTAGACAAAAAAAACTGCAAAGCTGAGGGAATCTCAAAGCGTTGCAGTTTTGTTATAGGTGACGAAATTGGTTACTTGCGACGTTCGTGTTTTACCCAGTCAACTTCCATAACCCATGCGCCCTCCATGGGAGAGTCTGTAATTTTTGCGAAATTTAAAATGGCAAACATGGGCTCTGGATAGTTGTCTCCTTCACCAACATTGCGGTACACTTCTTTATCATCAAGGCGGTACACAAGGTCACTTCCTTCCCATTCCACAGAGTATTCGTGATATTCATTGAGTGTTGCATCAAATCCTTTTCGCAGACTCCACCAATCTCCTTTGTCACATTCTCCTAAATTTTTGATAGCTCCAGTTGTGAAATGGTCTTTTTGGTGGTCTCCATGGTGTTCGAAAATATCGATCTCACCAGAGCCTGTTGTAGGCCAACAAACGTTTTCATTAGCTTCCTGCACAGGAGATTCGTTATTTTGCGCCCCTAACAACCACCAAGCAGGAAACATACTTGCTTCTCCGTTGCTTGATAATTTTAATTTTGCCGTCCATTTGCCTTTGATGAATTCTTTTCGGTTTTTGGAGGCAATTCTTCCTGCCATGTATTGCGTATCTGGATGCTGTGTTCCGTGCTTGTCTAAGTTGTCACAGCTTTGCACTTCTCCAATATTGATAACTTTTAGTTTCAAACTTCCTTCGCTGACTTCTCGGGTATTGAATTTTCCATCAGGGACATAGCACTGAGTTTCGTTGTTGACCCAAATCCTTTGGTCTTGCCAATTGTCTGGGTTGAACGTGTCAAAATTGTCGATAAAGTCGATTTCCCATGGGTTGTTGGATGCTTCTTTTTTTGAAGTTTCAGCGTTTTTACAAGAAAAAAGGCCTGTGCTTAGGAGAAGCCCTGTCAAAAGGTAAATGGGTGTTTTTATCATGATAGTTGTATTTGGTTTTAATTTGTTTTGAATTCGAAAATAGGAGAATAAGAGGTGTTTTCCAAAGCATCTATGGTAATTATTTTCCAATAGTATACGGTTTCAGAATTTGTTGTGGTTGTCATGCTTTTGGTATTTGTTTTTCCAAGTTCATCTCTAGGCGGATTCGCAGTGTCGAATAGTATGGTGTAAGAAGCGATGTCATCATCAATATCGGAAGCTTGCCACTGCAGGACAATAGTTCCGGCATCAATGTGTTCCCCTGATCGAGGGTTGCTTGCTTCCGCAGGAAATGGTGGATGACTTTGCACCGGAAGTCCCGCATTGTAAAATTTCCAAGTTTCGCTAGAAATTGTCTTACTGCTCATATAATTCTCAGATTTCACGTGCCAAGAATAAGGTGTTCCTCTCGAGATATTCAGTAAAATTTCGTTCGAAATTGTTTTGATTTCTCTTGAGGTTCCTTCATTCAAATTCGTAACTGTAAGAATGTATGAATTTGTGTTGGTAGATTCCTCCCATCGAAAAAGAACTTCGTTTTCGGTTTCCGAAATGATGTTGCCTTCGTGACATTCTGTATTGTTTTCCGGATAAATAAGAGTGCTTTCACCTGGAGGCACGGCCTCAATATTTCCCTCAATTGGATTTTGGTCGTCGCCGCAAGCAATTGTGATCAAAAGAAAGCTAAAAAACAGGCTATTTTTTAGGAGATACTTTTTCATTTTTTGATGATTTTATAATTGAAACTTTCTGTAGCTGTTGTGATTCGTATCGCATACATTCCATTTTCTAGATGAGACAGGTCGATTTTCAATGCATTCGTATCGCATTTTTCGGAGTGAACCAATTTTCCTTTAATATCGAATAATTGAATACGAGAGGCTACTTTGTGAATTCCCAAAGAACCTATGAATAAGGTGTTGTCTGTGATCGGATTTGGGTACACAATGGGTTCTGTTGTTACACGAATGGTTTTGCTAAATACACCTTGGCATTCTTTTTCAGTTTTGACTGACAATTTGTTTTCTCCTGGACGCAAAGGAAGTTCAATATCACTTTCAGGGGTTATGTAAACTTCTTCGTTCAAGGTGATGTAATAAGAGTTTCCCCCTTGAAGAGAAATGGCTACTTTCTTAGAAAAGTCATTTTTATTGGCAGAAACAACCAATGCATCTGGTTCGATTATCACTACAGCAAAACATTGCTCGTAGTCTTGTTTTTCATCAATCGTCATACAAAGATCGTAGACACCAGCAGACAATCCATCGAAAACGAGTGCTTCCGAAGAAAAAGTTTTCGTTTGCGCGTTTTCATTTCCTGTCAAGACTGCTGTATAATTGTAATTTTCTGAAGCAGAGAGTTGGATCCTACCGTTGTTCTGATAGCTACAGGTCTCACTGAACACGGCAATTGTATAATTGGTGGAAGGAATTGAAAATAAGGGACATCCATGAATGTCTACACGAACGTTTTCAGGGGTGTTTGGACAGTTGTCAACAGGGTCTAAAACACCGTCGCCATCGGCATCGGGAGCGCCAAATTCCATCCAGTTTATATTGAATTCTCCTTCTAATATTTTCATTCTCAATGTATGAGGACCTTCCTCGATGAACATGCTATTTGTGACCGTTTGCCAATTTTGCCAACCTCCTGTAATGACTGTATTGATGATCGTCAATTCTGTTTCTATTTCATTTTTATCTACGGAATACAAGCCGATCTTACCTGCACTAAATAACGAAGCTACTCTCAATGAAATACCGTAGTCTCCGGAGTTGGGGACGTAAATTGAATAATCTGCATAATCTCCGGGGTTTGTATAACCTAGATTTTTACCTCCGCCTTCATCATTGCTATCCTCCAAGGCCATGCCAATCATGTAGTCGTAGTCTTCCATCTCAATTCTTCCAGGTATTATTTTCCGGTTTGGTGATTCATTGACAATGGGTAAATCTGTAAAGGTATCGAGTGTTTTGTTCGACTCTGATTGAATGGAAGTTCCTAAGTAGCTCACTGCAATGACATCGCTTTTGATTAAAAATTGGTCCATTGTGAGCACAATCAGTTTGTCTCTAATCAGATCGCTATTTACCGAGCTAATAGAGCGTTCTTCTCCATTGACATGTACTGTAAAATCCCCAATGGTTTCGTCCAGTGATGTTGCTGACAAAGCTTCACTGATGGCGATTTCAATAGATTTTTCATTTGTACCGGTTTTACCATTCAATGCGTTCAATGCAAGCGCATTTACAGTGCCTGTTTTTTCAAATTCAATACTGCTAATATTGAAGGGAGTGTCATTGCTGATATGAAATT
>Ga0233438_10002687_pt1 | contig 17345 bp, 9 predicted proteins | sample SI_123_September_FD_182720 | JGI IMG/M metagenome (GOLD analysis project Ga0233438, IMG submission 182720) | Seawater microbial communities from Saanich Inlet, British Columbia, Canada - SI_123_September2016_10_MG | ecosystem: Environmental > Aquatic > Marine > Inlet | place: Canada: British...
ATGCTCTTACAAGATTTACATCGAATAGAGAAAATCATTGAAGATTTAATATTCTAAACCAATTAGGGATTGGGAACTGACTCATAATCAGTTGGTCCCTGGTTCGAGCCCAGGTGGGACCACCAATTAAAACCGTAACAGCTTTATAAACAAGGTGTTGCGGTTTCTTATTTACCCTTCTGGCAACATATTGGCAACAAATCTTGCAATAACTAGTAGGCATTTGAGGTGTAAACCCAAAAAATCCAATCTAAAACTCTCAATTCAACACCCCACCCCTTCAAAATAAATCTATGGGGATACGCTGGTAAACGGGTATATAATCTAATCCATCTAGGGGTTTTCTATTCGAAAACGTGACATATGTCACTTTTTAAATGGTTCAATAATTGTAATTTAGAATTTAATTATGAATTAATTAAAAATATAATAACTAACACTATGAAAAAATTAATCATAATATTACTATTTATTCCTCATTATTTATTAAGCAGATAGGAGTATTAAAGGTATTCTATCGACTTCCCCTCAGTAAAAAAATTAACTCCGATATAAAAACCCCTCCGATACCCTTTTAGAAAAAAAAGTATTCTCTCAGTTACAAGAAACCTCTGGGGTATTTGATGAAGATGAAGATTACCTGTACGCGACCGGATTTATTTCAAATCCAAAAGTATTTATAATAAAGTTAAACGGTAAGGATTATTAATTATAAAACAATTTAAAAATGAGGCAATTAATTTTATTAATTGTTATCACCTCTTGTTATTCACAAGATAGATCTACACTAAAAAAAAATATGACAAAATATTTCAACAAGTTTCAAATAAAAGTAGGTAATTAGAACCCAGCTATCCCAAATAAAACATGGGGTTTAGAGATATATGACTGATGAAATTCTTGGGCTTATTATTAGCATACTAATTGTTACCGTGATGAAATTCCAAATAATTTTTTTTTTGCTTTTTGGAAATAATTCTTTACTTAGATCTTTGAAAGCAAAATTGTAGTCATTCGGAATCAAGCTTCAGAAACAAGATTATTTTAAAATAAAGTTTGATTTGAATTTAATAACTAAATGAATATTATTTAAAACAAAACTCTGAAAAATAGCCCAATACATAGCGAAAAACTATTAATCAAGCAACTCATGCAGGGAAATGAAAAAGCATTTAGCAAGCTTTTTAACACCTATCGTGATGATATTTATGGTTATAGCGTCAGTATGCTTAAAAATCAAGTACTTGCAGAAGGAATTGTTCAAGATGTATTTTTAAATATTTGGTTACATAAAGACAGACTTAATACTAATTTATCATTCAAGTCTTATCTATTTACGATAACTCGTAACTTAACATTCAACCTTATTAGTAAAGTAGCTAATAATAGAAAACTCAAAGAAGAAGTATTTTATAAGAGCCAAAAGGGGTTCAGTCCAATTGAAGATAAAACAACAGAGGCCCATTATGAGATTATAAAAAATAATGCTATAAAACAATTACCTCCCAAGCGTAGAATTATTTTCGAAATGTCTCGTAATAATGGAATGAGTCACAAGGATATAAGTAAGGAATTGAACATTTCTGTAAGTACCGTAAAAGGTCAAATGAGCAAATCCTTAAAAACTATTAGAGAATTTCTGCGAACTCATGGGGATATTCCAATTTAATTAAACTACTATCATCTCGTTGGCTCGAATAAGCCCACGTGAAAATAGAAATTTAAAAAAAAAACAAACCTAGAGTAGTACTTCCCCCTAACCTCATCTGTATTATGTATAGGCCAAAGTATATTATGCAGTCAAAAGACCATATTGAAGTTTTATTAAGAAAATTTGTTCTTAACCAATGTTCCAAAACAGAAGTTGATCAAGTTGTTAGTTCTTTTCAAGGAATAAAAGAATCGACTCAACTACCTTCAGTAGAAGAGGTATTGGAACTTTTAGACCAAAAGCCAATTTTAAACGAGGTAGTTGCAAACCGGATTGAGCATTCTATAATTAAAGATGTTCAAAAGGATAAAAAAACGTCCTTAAAAAAGAAATTACAATTCTGGAAATACGCTGTTGCTGCAATTTTTATAGGCTTAATAACTACAACCTATGTTTTTAAAAGCAATACATCAAACACTCCGCTGGAAGTTACTCCTAGAATCGTAAATACGATTGTTCCGGGTAAAGACAAAGCAACACTTACATTAGAAGATGGTTCTTTAATATCATTAGAAAAAGGAGCTTCTTTTAAAACAAAAAATGCAAAGAGTAATGGTGAACAAATTGTGTATCAAAATTCAAAGAGTAACCCATCAGTGATTAAATATAATTATCTAACCATTCCTAGAGGTGGCCAATTCTTTATAAAACTATCCGATGGCACCCAAGTGTCGTTAAATTCAGAGTCGCAATTAAAATATCCGGTACACTTTATTGAAGGAGAAACCCGTAAAGTAGAATTGGTATACGGTGAAGCTTATTTTGATGTATCACCAAGTACAAATCACAAAGGAGCAAAATTCAAGGTGTTGAATAACACACAAGAAATAGAAGTGCTTGGAACAGAATTCAATATTAAGGCTTATAAAGATGAAGTCAACATATATACAACGCTTGTTGAAGGTAAAGTAGCAATTAATACCCCAAACCTAAAACAATTACTAATCCCAAATCAGCAATCAATTTTAGACACGCAAAATAATACATTATCAGTTATAAAAGTTGACGTTCTAGAGGTGATCTCATGGAAGGAAGGCGTGTTTAGTTTTATAAATAAACCGCTAAAAGATATCATGAAAGTCTTGTCTAGGTGGTATGACGTCGATATAATTTTTGAAAATAAAGAATTGGAATCAGTAGAATTTATTGGCACTTTGAATAAGAACCAAAGTATCGATGAAGTTTTATCAATTATGAAATCCTTTTCATTAAACAATTATGAAATAAAGGGAAATACAATAATACTTTATTAGTGAAATCTAATTCTAGAAATTTATCAAATTCTAAGAATATAAAAATGACAATCATGGTTTGCAATGCCATTAGGCATCTAATAAAAGTTAAGCGTTCACAATATGTAAATATTAAAAAATATCAATTAAACTAAAACTAATGCGTATGTAATGAATTACAATAAAAAAGGGGGATAAAGTTTAACCGTCGAAAGTGAAAAACTAGATCCCCCATAAACAATTATTAATCAATTAAAATTATTTAACTAATCAAAAACATTCAAATTTATGGTTTTTAAACATAAACACGGCAATTTTTCAATTCGAAAAAAGCTTTTAACCAATATTATGAGATTATTAATCTTCTGCTGTTTTTCAATTGGGTTTGCACTATCACCTGGTGATCTTGTGTCCCAACAAACTAAAATTATTATTGAAGAAGATATATCCTTATCAATGGATGAAGTCTTTAAAATAATTATGACTCAAACCGACTATAAATTCTTTTATGAAAAAGGTACGTTTAAAGATTTACCTAAGGTTAACTTAGAGGAAGGAGTTGTAAGTGTAAAAAAATTACTAAAACGAAGTTTATCAAAAGGAAATCTCGATATTGAAGTAACTGAAAAAAATGTTATTCTTATCAAGCAGATAGAGGTAACCGAAAGCATTAAAAAAAAGGAGCAAAAACGCCAAATATCCGGTTTAGTTGTTGATAAAGATGGATCTCCTTTACCTGGTGCATCTGTAATTGAAAAAGGAACTATCAACGGAACAGTGACCGATTTTGATGGTAATTTTTCAATCTCTGTTGAAGAAGGAGCTGTTCTTCAGGTTAGTTTTATTGGTTTTTTAAACGTTCAACTAAATGTAGCTGACGCTGACTCGTATGATATTGTTCTCTTTGAAGATACTGCTAGTTTAGATGAGGTAGTAATTATTGGGTATGGTGCTGTTAAAAAGAGTGATCTAACGGGTTCAGTATCCACCATCAAAACTGAACAGATAGAAACTATACCTGTAAATAACGTTGGAGATTTATTACAAGGAAGAAGTACAGGTTTAAGAATCGTCAAAAATACTGATGACCCTGAAGGTGGAATGAGTGTTAGGTTAAGAGGTGCAAGTTCAATAACGGGATCTAGAGAACCCCTGGTTGTTCTAGATGGGATTCCTTTTGGATCTCTTACCAACCTAAATCAATTGAATGCATCAGATATCGAATCAATTGAGATTTTAAAAGACGCATCATCAGCAGCTATCTATGGTTCACAAGGTGCAAATGGTGTTATTCTCATTACAACTAAATCAGGAAAATCAGGAACATTTCAAGGTTTTGTAGAAACTAGCTTCTCGACATCGGAATATTCTAGACCCTGGGAACGATATGGAAATCTTGTCGATATAGCAACTATTAAAAATCGTGGTATGATAAATGATGGTTTCGCCCCAGAGGATGTTCAATATAATGGATCAGATGATGGTGACGGATTTTATTATCCAACTCCTGAAGAATTTGCAAGCGGAACATATCAATATTACGATTATGCTGGACTAACTATGAATACTAACCCATCGATAAAAAGTCATAAAGCTGGTGTTAGAGGAGGGTCTGAAAAGAATAATTATTTACTCAGCTTAAGCTATTTTGAACAAGAAGGAACGGTTAAAGGTGATGAGTTTGATAGAATTAATATTTTCTTTAAAGATGATATACAGTTAACTGACAACTTATCTTTTAGATTTTCTGCTAATTATAGTGACATAGATAGAACTTACGGAACTGCTTCACAAATTGAGGGTAGAGCTTGGATTAAACCTTTTAATGATGATGGAAGTTATTACTTACCATTTGAGGGTTATACTCACCCACTTCAACAGAAAGATGATAATTTTAATACCCGTAAAGGAAAAGATTTAATTACTAACGCATCTTTTGATTGGGAGATTATCCCTGGATTAACATTTAGAACTATAGGAAGTTATAACTCTTTAAAAAGTAATTTTGATCAGTATACAAAATCTGAATATACATTACTATCTCAAAGCTATTCTGGGCGAGGACTAGTTAGGGAAGAATCAAATGAACAGACTTATTTTACTAATACTCTTACCTACAACAAAATATTTGATGATATACATGATATAAGTGTTATGGTAGGTAGAGATGATCAGATTAGAACTTTTGAAAGTATCGGTATTATTGGTCAAGATTTTGTTACGGATGCTTTATTTAATCAAAATCTTACTTTAGCTACCGCTGATAATCAGTTTGTTGAACAATCTTTTAATAGAGAAGATCTTCAATCCTATTTCGGTAGAGCTAACTACAAATTAATGGATAAATATCTTTTTACCTTTACCTACAGAGCTGACGGGTCATCGAAATTTGGAGCTAACAATAAATGGGGCCACTTCCCAGCTGCTGCTGTAGCGTGGAAAATTCACCAAGAAGACTTCATGGCAGACAGTAAAATAAGTAATCTTAAATTAAGAGCCTCGGCTGGTGTGACTGGGAACCAAGGTATAAATCCATATCAAACATATGAAAGATACGGGAGTATAAATATTTATAACTCTGCAGCAGGTTCAGATTTATTATCTGCAGGCCCTAACCAACTTGGAACTCCTGATCTTAAGTGGGAAACAACTACACAGTATGTTGCAGCAATTGAATCGGGGTTTTTTAATAATAGATTAAGGTTTAATATTGAATATTATTTCAAAGAAACTTCTGATTTGATTCGTAATAAATTTTTACCAACTTCATCAGGTTTTACTCAAGTACTCGTAAATGATGGAGTAATTGAAAACCAAGGTATTGAATTTGAATTAGCTGGAGAAATAATTCAAAAAAATGACTTTATATTATCTGCAAACTTATTTTTTAGTGCAAATCAAAATAAAGTTGTTGACATAGGTACTGTCGAAGATGCTGGATTAGTTGAGGATGACGCTGGGAACAAATATGTTTTTGCTACTGACGACGGTCAACAAGTTTATGCATTAGGACAACCTCTAGAATCATTCTATGGTTATACTCAAGCTGGTGTAATTAATGATCAATCTCAAAGTCAATTTGCTTTTGGACAAATCAATAAATTAGGTGATATGTATTATACTGATTTGAATGGAGATGACACAATAAGTCCAGATGACAGAACTGTAATTGGAGATCCTACACCAGACTTTATTACAAGTTTAAATTTAAATCTTACATACAAGAGATTTGATTTAAATATGTTATTCAATGCTGTTGTGGGTAATGATATTCTTGATGAAATGAGAGACAATAGACCTTATGGAAAATTAAGGGGATGGACACCTGAAAATCCTAATACAGCTTTCAAAATGGTCAGAAACTCAAATAATTTCATTCCAAGTACCTTTTATGTTACGGATGGTTCTTTCTTGCGATTACAAAATGTGTCAGCAGGTTATGACATACCTTTAGGAGATTTTGACATCATTAAATCAGCAAGAATCTTTACTAATGTAACTAATGTTTTTACAATAGATAATTACGAAGGTTATGACGCTGAGGTTAACGTTGAGGGATTTGTTGACGGAGGTATTTACGGTAATAATTCACTCATGCCTAGACTGAGAACATTCAACTTTGGTTTAAACATAACTTTCTAAATTTAAAAGAAATGAAAAACTTAAAATATTTAATTTATTTAACTACTACAATTGCTACTTTTTCCTGTTCTGAACTTGAAGAAACACCTCACGGGTTTTTAGCAAATGATAATTTTTATTCTACTGAGGAAAATGTTTTTTCAGGACTTCAGTATGCCTATCAAGCCTCCCAAAGAAGTGATTTTTATAGTATGTGGATTAACATTGGTTTATTGGGGGTAGGACAAATGGATACTAAGCCTTCATTTACTCAACGTAATGCAACTGAATTCAGAAACTGGACATTTAACTCAACTACTGAAGCTTTAAGAGCATTTTTTGCAGGCTGCTATACAGGTATTTCAAGGGCAAATACAGTAATTGATAATTCAGATAAAATTAATTTTTCTGAAGACGCATTGAAAAATCAATATATCGGTGAAGCTAAATTTCTGAGGGCATTCTATTATTTTTACTTAGTAAGATTGTATGGTGAAGTTCCTGTTTATACAGATGCTAAAAATCCAAATGTAACTTATGAAACCCCTGTATCAAGTATTCAAGAGATTTATGATCTCATAATAGCTGATCTTACTTTTGCATCACAAAACGTTCCTTCATTTTCATTAAGAGGACGCGCTGATGGAAATGCAGCAAAAGGCCTTCTTTCAAAAGTTTACTTGCATTTGGCTTCTAGTAAAGAATATGGGTCACCAAAATATGATTGGGTAAGTGACCAAACCCAAATGTATGCTCTTGCGGCAACAAATGCTTCTCAAGCACTTAATAGCGGAGTTTTTGCTTTGGATACTTCGATCTTACATACTTTTCCAGACAACAATCCATCTAGTAAGGAAAAACTATTTGTTTGGAGTTCGAATCCCGCTACCAACAATAGTACAGGTATGACCAGTTTACACACAACTTTTTCTCCTTACACATGGTACTCTCAGTTTTACACAAATGAACCAATAACAGGTACAATAAAACCTTATTGGGGAGGTTGGGAAACTGCATGGTATCATTCAGACAAACTTGCTACTCACCATCAAGATGATTTAAGACGCAAATTATATGCAAGCACCACATATGGTAATGCTTCAGGTGCTAATCCATCCAATAGACCTCAGAATTTTAACATGAAATATTTCGCTATTAATCAATCTTTCTATGAGGGTGACACTTCTTGGCCCTGGCTAAGAACATCAGATATAGCATTAGTTCATGCTGAAGCTGTTGGCCCAACTGCAGAAGGATATGCTTCTATAAATACTATTAGAAATCGAGTTGGTCTAGAAGATTTGACCCCTGGAATGTCTAGAAATGATTTCATCAGCGCCGTATGGCAAGAACGAGAGTGGGAACTTGCAATGGAAGGACATTTATTGTTTGATATTAGAAGAACCAAAAGAGTTGATAGTCATGTTGGAAGCCAAGTAAACTTCCCATATTTTCATCCGCTTCCTCAAAGAGAAGTTGATTTGAATAATGCGATTGAGCTTGATCCTGAGAAGGAGTCACTGCGTTAATCAATTTTTTTAAATAATTTCAAAACGGTTTGTGCGTTATCTTAAATGTACAAACCGTTTAAATTTAAATCTACTACATGGTAAAAACCTGTCGTTCAGATAAGTTCCTGTTTTTTTTATTTTCAATATTTTTTGTTACAACAATTGGCTGTCAAGAGAACGACAGTCGAAATAGTAAAGTAGAGTTAGTTGATAAAAAAATCATCTATGCTCAAAATGAAAATATTATTTTCCATGGACGAGTTGACTTTTCCAATCTACAAGCTCCCAAAATTTTTTGGCCAGGAAGTGGTTTTACTCTTTGGTTTAAGGGAACCTCTATAGAGGTCGTATTGGATGACCTGGACGGAAGCAACTACTACAATGCAATTATTGATGACGACTTTCCCAATCGAACAGTAATTGACTGTGTCAAGGGAACAAAGTCCTACGTGATTTCAAAAAATTTGACCCAAGGAGTTCATAAACTCCAGCTACTTAGAAGAACGGACGGTACATCTCCACAAACTATTTTCAAAGGAATTAATTTAAGTCAAGAAGGTGAAATCATGTCTCCTCAAGAGAGTCTACCCAAACTAAAAATTGAATTCTATGGCGATTCAATTACTTCTGGGCATGGCAACCTAGATGAAAGTCGTGAAAATAATGACGATAAATCTACATGGGATAATTATCAGAGTTATGCCTCCATGGTTGCGAGAGAATTAAATGCAGATTTACGATGTATTTCAATGAGTGGTATTGGTGTTATGGTTAGTTGGTATCCGTTAATAATGCCTCAAGTATTTGATCGAATAAACCCTAACAATGAATTCCCTAAAAATGATTTTAATCAATGGCAACCAGATATTGTCGTTGTGAATTTATTGCAAAATGATGATTGGTTAATCAACCGGTTGTCTCCAATACCAAATACCAAAGAGCGAATAAAGCGTTATGCTAATTTTATTCAATCGATCAGAGATCAATACCAATTTGCAACTATTTTCTGTACCCTTGGCAATATGAACATAACTAGAGAAAAATCCCCATGGCCTTTAGTAGTTCAAGCCGCGGTGGATAGTTTGGATGATTCAAAACTCTTTTTCACCACTATCCCCTACAAAAATACAGGTGGCCACCCAACGGTTTCGGAGCACCGTCAAATGGCAGATATATTGACTCCGTTTATTAAGTCAAAATATAATATTGAATAAAGTAATTTAATAGACTTATATAATGCAATATTTAAAATCTTTTTTTCAAAACTTTAAAGTGACAGAAATAGCTTACACAAAAAACTTATCTAAAAAGCTAAAATGTTTTGTCATTATTATTCTGATTATATCAATTAACTCTTGTTCCAACGAGCCAGACTACTATATTGATTCAGAGGGTCTCCCCTACTATAAAGATCTCAAAGAGATAAATACTCATTTAACAATAAACCCATCTGGTATATCACCCCTTACTGCCAATATTGATGTAAGTATGGATATTGAGCACAGCGTTTCCATCACCATAAAGGGTAAAAATAATGATGATATTACACATGATTTTGAAAATATTGAGTTGATTCACAAGATCCCTATTTTGGGACTTTATTCAAATCATCAAAATCAGGTAATCATTTCAGCAATTGATCGATCCGGAATAAGAATAGGAGAAAAAAGTGTGAGGATAAATACCGATTCAATTCCTCTTTCTCACCAACTTCCGAAGATCGAAATAATAGCTTCCGAACTAACTGAAAGATACACTTTTGTTGAACACCACAAATTTTTTACCAAAGCCATTCCACTAATTTTTGATAAGTATGGTGAAGTTCGTTGGTATCTTAAATTTGAAGAAAATACCGGAGAATTCCCCTTTTTCATCAAAGATTCTAATAAGATTCTAGTCGGTAACAACGGACAGCCTGTTTATTATCATTATAATTGGCTTGGTGAAATAACAAAAGAAATCTCACTTATTGAGGACGACATGACCGCCCATCATTCAATGACTCCCCATCCTGACGGTGGAGACATTATTTTAATAGATAATGAAGCCGATATTGGCTCATTGATTTATCACTTAGACGAAAATGGAGCAGTCATAAAATCCTGGAATCTTAACCAAATTTTGTTGGATTATCTCCCCGATGAGCAGGACATGATGATCCCAGCCACTGATTGGTTTCACAGTAATTATGCACTCTATGATGAGTCTGATAACAGTATAATTGTATCGGGAAGGTCGTCAATAGGTGTCATAAAACTTGATTATGACACCGGTATTATTAAGTGGATTTTGGGAGATCATGATAAAAAATGGTATCAATATCCTGGACTTCGAGAATTAGCTTTAAAGCCATCACCTGGAACTGAATTGCCATTGGGGCAACACTGTCCTATAAAGCTTCCCAATGGTAATCTACTTTTGATGGACAATGGTTGGGATGGATATGAACGAAATGGATCTGAGAATGGTTTAATTAACGGAGGTAGACAATACAGTCGTCTGGTAGAATATAATATTGACCCTGTAGATCTTGAAGTAACTCAAGTTTTTGAATTTGGGAAAGCCTATGGAACAAAACTTTATTCACGCTATGTAGGCAACACAGGATATGACATAGACTTAAGCTCACTTTGGGGGATTTTTGGTGCCGTAATAAATCCCACCACTCCAGACAACCCATCCATTGAGGGTCATGTGATTGAGGTAGACGAGTCGGGAAGCTTACTGTTTCACGCTAAAATCTCATCTGAATCTGGAACTGATTTTAATTACAGAACTGAAAAAATCGATTTTTATAAATAGTTTATAAGCTACAAATACCCATAAGACAATGATAAAAAAAACTTTTAAAAATTTTCTGATCATCACATTATTTTTCATCCAACTATCAGTATCTCAGGTTGTTAAACATCAAACCCCTGGTTTACCTGAATCCTTAGATTTTAAAGTATGGGTCAATGATGAAAAAGTTTTTACCGTTAAAGCTGGAGGAAAATATAGAGGAAGTTATTCCTTTGCAAATTTTGATTTTAATGATTCTGTTAAAATTACGGTACAAGCCAAACACGCAATCAAATGGCTGGATATCATGCCTTCTATATTAAAGATTAAATCAAAAATAATAGACGATTATACTTTCGAATTCATCCTCGATAAACCCAGGAAAATTACTATTCTACTAAACAATGACAAAAGAAACGCCTTACACTTACTGACAAATTCCATCGAGGAAAAAACTGTCGATCCTAAAGACAATAATGTACTTTACTATAAAGGCGGAGAAATATATGACATCGGAGTTCTAGACCTCAAGGACAATCAAATACTCTATTTGGAAAGTGGTGCCAGACTGAAAGGTATGGTCAGGATAAGAGATGCCAAAAACATTAAAATATTGGGTAGAGGTATAATTGATGGTACCGACAATAAGAGTAACGGAAACGGTCGCTTTAAAGATGAACCTTGGCGACTTATTTACATGGAAAACTCGCAAAATGTTGAAATTAAGGGCATCACTCTTTATAACAGCCTTAAATGGACAGTCCACCCATATAATGTTAGCAATCTACAAATTGATAACATCAACATTGTGAATTGGGATTTTGGATCGGACGGTATCGATCTTTCTTCTTGTCGAGATGTCAAAATATCTAATTCATTTTTACGAACCAATGACGACTGTATCGTTGTAAAAGCAATCAGTTTTGATGAAAAAATGCATTATCCAAATCCTCGTATTCAAAACCCAAATATTAAAAATATATTAGTGGAGGGTTGTACCTTTTGGAATATGGATTATGGTAATGTATTCGACATAGGTTTCGAATTGAGATGCGAAAAAATAAGTGATCTTACTTTTAGAGATTGTGATGTTTTGATTCAGGAAGGTAGGGGTTCTGTTTTCACAATCCACAACAGCGATAACGCAATTGTTGAAAACGTTTTATTTGAGAATATTCGCATAGAAAATGCAGATCTAGCTTCAAATAGTAAGCTAATTGATATTGCCATTTTATTTTCAATTTGGAGCTACGATAAATTTGAAGACTATGAGAAGATCAAGAAATATCGTTACAACGACAGCTGGGATAATTTGATTCCAGTACTTCCAGGTAAGGAAGCGTTTCATGCCTCTCACAGGGGTCATGTAAAAAATATAACCTTAAGAAATATTCAAGTCTTAGATGGTAAACTTCCCTACTCTGTTTTTAATGGATTTGATAAAGATCACATAATTGATGGGGTGGCTATCGAAAATATGACTGTAAGCGGTAAAAAAATAAAAAATAAAGAGGATCTAAAATTGTACACAAAATTCACCAAGAATATCACTATTGAATAATTTAAATAACTTGATTAATTGAATAAAAAGTCATGGAAGTTTATAAGTAGAAAAGTGAAGAATGAATTTACATTATTAACCTTTCTCCTCCTTTTTCTATATCCGTTACTGGTTTTCTCACAAACCTTTAAGGATAGAGCAATAGAAATGGGAATTGATCACTTTTGCCTAGATTCAAATATAATGAGTGGTGGGGTTGCAATTTTTGACTTTAATAATGATGGCTTTGATGATCTTTATTTTATTGGTGGTGAAAATCCCGATAAACTTTTTGAAAATATCGGAGGAAAATTTTTTAGAGATATTACATCCTCTTCAGGCATAGCAAGTATTCTAAGAGGCGTGAATACTATGGGGATAGTAGCGGGGGATATAAATAATGATGAATATACAGACCTTTTTGTAACTACTGCTCAAAAAAATCATTGCTACCTACTTAAAAATAACCTTGGAACTGGGTTCACTGACATCTCACTTGAAGCAGGAATTGATCAGGCGGTTTGGAGTAGCTCTGCTACTATGGGGGATTATGATCTTGATGGTGACTTGGATATCTATGTAGGGAACTATGTAAAGTATGATGGGCTTCCTTTTTCGATTAATCTCACAAACCCCATTAAGGATTTTTTCTATCAAAACAATGGAAATGAAACCTTTAATTTGCTACCCAGCCCACTTTTAGATAAGGATACTGGAGCTACCCTGGTAGCTTCGTTCACTGATTTTGACCAAGATGGAGATTCAGATTTATTTGTATTAAATGATTATGGGGATATCTATGAACCCAATAAACTTTTATTTAATACATACCCACAAAAAAATATGCAAGAGATTTCTGTTTTGATGGGTTTTGATAATGAAATGCAAAGTATGGGATTAGCTACTGGCGATATCGATGAAGATGGAGATTTGGACTATTTTATAACCAATCTAGGGGATAATTACCTTCTTGAAAACCAGAATGGATCCAGTTTTAAAAATATCTCTGATGTCAAAAATGTGATTGATGGGAGAGGGTTTAGCTGGGGTACAGCCTTTATTGACTTCAACAATGATAGCTATCTAGATCTTTATGTAGCTAAAGGTTCGATTTTTGCTGATAATGATAGCCAAGCAAATAAACTTTATCAATACGACCAAACAAGTGAGAAGTTCATTGATAATAGCATTTCAGAGGGGATGGCAGAGCCAAATAGAGGAAGAGGCGTGGCGTATGGCGATTTTAATCAAGATGGAAAAATAGATCTTGCTGTTTCCAATGTAAGAGCAAAACAATCAAATCAGGGAAGGGCTTTACTTTACATAAACCAAAATCGAAATAGTGGTAATTGGGTTAAAATAATACTTGAAGGGACTGTATCCAATAAAAGTGCTTATGGAACTTCAATCATTATATCAGCCAATGGACGCAAATTTATAAAAGAACTCTCGGGCGGCACAAGCTATCTTTCCTCGCATAGTAATACTGTTCATTTTGGTATGGGAGAAATTGAAAAAATTGATCAATTAACTATTAATTGGCCAGGTAAAAAAACTGAATCTTTTTACAATCTTTCTGTCAACAAAACCTATAAAGTCATTGAACAAGATAAGATGTATAGTTTTTCTGCTAATTATATTCAAATTTGTGAAGGAGACAGAATATTTATCAATGGAGAAAGAAAAACTTCAGCTGGTATCTACAAAACTATACTTCAAAAAAAAGATGACTTAGACGAAATTTCAATCACTAGACTTGAAGTAAATAATGCTGCTGATTGTATGGCAAAAAACACAACTGAACAGCAACCAATTAACAACAACTATTCGGTAGCTAGAAAGTGGAACGAACTTCTTTTAAAGTCCATTAGAAATGATTTTGCACGTCCTACAGTTCATGCCCGAAACCTCTACCATACCTCAATTGCAATGTATGACGCTTGGGCGGTCTTCAGTGATAAAGCTATTCCCTTTTTTCTTGGAAGTACCCTAGGAGAGTATAATGTTCCCTTCGATGGAATAAATACTTCAAAAACTATTGAACTTGCAAGGGAAGAAGCGCTAAGTTATGCCTGTTTTCGATTGTTGTCTCATCGTTTTAAAAATGCTCCTGGTAGTATTGAGTTACGTTACGATTACGAAGATTTGATGAATGAGTTAGGTTATGATATATTTTTTACATCCAATGACTATAGCGATGGTTCCCCTGCATCACTCGGAAACTATATTGGTCAGCAGCTCATTAATTTTGGACTTCAAGATGGTGCAAATGAAGCTGAAAATTATATAAATCAAAACTATCAACCCCAAAATTCACCACTAGTAGTTGATGAATCTGGTAACCCAAAAATCAATGACCCAAACGAATGGCAACCGCTAACCCTTAGTATTTTTATTGATCAAAGTGGAAACATAACGGGTAATAATACTCCTGACTTCCTCAGTCCCGAATGGGGAAATGTAATACCATTTGCTCTAGATAAAGCGGAAAGTACAACCGTCAATAAAGATGGTTTTGATTATCGAATCTATTATGATCCTGGAAAACCAGCAGACTTATCATCTTCTTTAAAAGGACTCGATGACCCCTATAAATGGGGGTTTTCAATGGTTGCTGTTTGGTCTTCTCATTTAAATCCATTTGACGGAAAAATGGTTGATATTTCCCCGAGAGCTATTGGTAATCTAAAACTCTCAGATTTTCCTAAAAATTTTGAGGAGTATAAAACATTTTACAATATTGAGGAGGGTGGTGATCCTAGTCCAGGATACCAAAAAAATCCAATTACGGGAAGTCCCTACAGCCAACAGATGGTTCCACGAGGAGACTATGTAAGGGTATTGGCTGAATTTTGGGCAGATGGTCCAGATTCCGAAACCCCACCTGGCCACTGGTTTACTATTTTAAACCATATAAATGACCACCCTCAAAATAAAAAAAAATTTGCTGGAAGGGGTCTAAAACTAAATGATCTTGAATGGGATGTAAAATCCTATCTCGCTCTCGGTGGGGCAATGCATGATTCTGCAATTGCTGCTTGGGGATTAAAAGGTTTTTACAACTATATTAGGCCCATATCCGCAATAAGATATATGAGTGATAAAGGACAAAGTACAAATGAAGAGCTAGATAATTATCACCCTGAAGGGATACCTTTGATTCCAAATTATATTGAAATCATAAAAAAGAATGATCCTATTGCAATAAACCATCCACAGCGAATAGGAAAAATTAAAATTAAGGCATGGAAAGGCAACTATTTTATTAATAATCGAGATTCAGATGTTGCAGGAGTGGACTGGATTATGGGCAATGATTGGGTCCCTTATCAAAGACCATCATTTGTAACTCCCCCATTTGCTGGCTATGTCTCTGGGCATTCAACTTTTTCCAGAGCAGCAGCAAATACACTTGCATTAATTACCGGGAGTAATTTCTTTCCTGGTGGTATAGGTGAGTTTGAAGCCAATAAAGATGAATTCTTAGTTTTTGAAAATGGCCCTTCTAAAAAACTTACCCTACAATGGGCAACCTACCAAGATGCTGCAGATCAATGTAGTCTTTCTAGAATTTGGGGAGGAATACACCCACCTATAGACGATATCCCTGGAAGACAAATTGGACATCTAATAGGTATAAAAGCTTTTGAAAAGGCGAGTAAATTCTTTAATGGTAATCCCTACATTGAAACAAAAGCATTTGAAATAGCAGTTTATCCAACTCCTGTAAATTCATTCGAAACTTTAAAAATTATATCTTCAGAGACAGTAACTGAAGATTTTAAAATTCAACTATTTGACCTTAGTGGCAAACTATTATGTGAGGAATTAACTAAAAAGAATAATGACAAAAAGTTCAGCTTTGATATTTGTGCTTCAAATAGCGGTGTTTATATTCTTGTTGGAATTGAAAAGGGGAAACGAATTTTCTCAAAAAAAATATGGGTGAATTAAACTAATATTTTTTATAAATCTATCAATGCCAAACAACTCAAATTGTTCACACAGTTCGGCAGAAATATAATAATTAAATGAAAAAAACATAATATAATTTAATACCTATAATCAAATGAAAAACACACATTATAATTTAATACATATTTTGATAGTTCTGATTCTAATATCGGCATGCACCCAAAAAGTGGAGCAACGAAATTTAAGCCTGGCTACCCCCGAAGAAGTTGGTATGTCAGCAGAGCGTTTGGAAAGGTTAACGCAGGCAATGCAAAATGAAATCAATGAAGTAAATACTCCGGGGATAACAACCATGATTGCCCGACACGGTAAAATAGTGCATTTTGAAACATATGGGTACCAAGACATAGAAAACCAAATACCCATTGATAAAAATACCATATTCAGAATTTATTCGATGACCAAACCCGTTACCGGCGTGGCATTAATGATGCTATACGAAGAGGGGAAATTTCATTTGTCAGACCCGGTTTCAAAATACATTCCTGAATTTAAAGGAATGAAAGTAGTAGAAAATTACTATGATCGCAACCCAAAATTAGTAGATGCAGAACATGAAATGACCATTCGCGAAATCATGTCTCATAGTGCAGGGTTTTCCTATGGAATTTTTGGAAATACACATGTTGATAGTTTATACCTTGATGCGGATGTTTTAAACTACCATTCCTCTTTGAAGGAAATGGCAATGTCTCTCTCACAAATACCACTATTATACCAGCCTGGGAAAGGGTATTTTTACAGTATTTCTGTGGATGTGCAGAGTTATCTTGTTGAAGTATTGTCAGGCATTTCATTCCGTGATTTTCTTCAAGAACGCATTTTTACACCATTAAATATGGTAGATACCGATTTTTGGGTTCCCAAAGAGAAAATGGAAAGATTTGCCGAAGTGTACGATAGAAAAAAAGGCGAAGATTTGAAATTATGCAAAGAGGTTGTTGGATTAGACCCATTTATGGGTAGTGGAACAA
>Ga0233438_10002691_pt1 | contig 17339 bp, 6 predicted proteins | sample SI_123_September_FD_182720 | JGI IMG/M metagenome (GOLD analysis project Ga0233438, IMG submission 182720) | Seawater microbial communities from Saanich Inlet, British Columbia, Canada - SI_123_September2016_10_MG | ecosystem: Environmental > Aquatic > Marine > Inlet | place: Canada: British...
TAAGGACTTAAATGTAGGAGATACGTTACCGTTAGTAGCGTGTGACAGTATAGAGTTGAATGGAACGATGTATACAACAACAGGATTATATACGGATACTGTTCAAAGTTTAGCTGGTTGTGACAGTATTATTACTTATGATGTAACTGTAAATAATACTGTAATAGTTAATGTTATTGATACTGCATGTGGAGTTTATACATCCCCATTAGGAAATATATATACATCAACAGGTATTTATACCGATTCCTTAGTCTCATTGTTAACAGGATGTGATAGTTTGATTATAATAGATTTAACTATATATTGTGACGATACAGATGGTGATGGAATTCCAGATGTGGATGATGATGATGATGATAATGATGGAATCTCTGATGTGGATGAAGGAACTGGTGATACAGATGGTGATGGTATACCTGATTATTTGGACATAGACAGTGATAACGATGGAATTTTTGACGTTGTAGAATCTGGAAATGGAATTCAAGACACCAATAATGATGGAGTTATTGATTCTAACGATACTGGGTTCAGCGATAGCGATAATAATGGGATGGCAGACGGTTCAGAAAACACTAGTCCGATAGATAGTGACAAAGATGGAATAGCTGATTATTTAGATTTAGATAGTGATAACGATGGAATTTACGACGTGATTGAGGGAGGAGATGGTTTTCAGGATACTAATAATGATGGACTAGTAGATTCTAACGATAACGGATTTACAGATAATGACAATAATGGTATGTCAGATAATACCCAAGGAACTAATCCTTTAGATAATGATAGCGATGGGATATTAGATTATTTAGATTTGGATAGTGATAATGACGGAATACATGACGTTGTTGAGTCAGGAAATGGTTCTCTGGATACTAATAATGATGGAGTAATTGATTTGCAAGACTCTGGTTTTTTAGATAACGACAATAATGGTATGTCGGATGGTTCTCAAGGGTCATTTCCAACAGACACTGACAGTGATGGTACAGCAGATTATTTAGATTTAGATAGCGATGGTGATGGTTGTAGTGATGTTGTTGAAGCAGGTTTTGTCGATGGCGACGGAGATGGATATTTAGGTGATTCTCCAACTTCTCAGGACTCATTAGGTTTAGTCGTTAACAGCGGTGGATATTTTATCCCAGCAGATAATGACAATAACGGAATATATGATTTCTTGGAAGGAGGATCTCAAGTTGTATTTGACATTCATCCATCAGAACTAGAGATATTCAGTGAAGGAGATGATATTGTTTTAACTACAGAATCAAACTCCTTATCTATTATATTCTACCAATGGCAAATAAGTTCAGATGATGGTGCATCATGGTCTAACGTCGTAGACAATAATATATTTAGTGGAGCACAAACTAATACTTTATCAATGTATGGATTAACCAAAGAGTTTGACCAACACATATTACAGCTTGTGGTTTCAACACCTGGATATATTTGTGGTTCTGATGAAATTTCAGAGCCAACCCTACTACAATTAGAAACTGTTTTAATCCCTGAAGGATTTTCACCAAATGGCGACAATGTAAATGATACTTGGCATATTTCCGGGATAGATCAGTATCCTATAAACCATGTAGAAGTTTACAGTAGGTGGGAGACAAAAGTATTTGAAACAGATAATTATGGAATAAATAATGAATGGAATGGTATTCCTAATGTTTTAAATGGACTAATTCTTGGAAACAGTAATCTTCCAGAAGGAACTTATTTCTACATTATTACTTTTGGGGGTGAATATGAGGGTAAAAAGCCAATTAAAGGATTCGTTTACTTAAGAAATAAATAACTATGAAAAGACTAATATTAATATCTCTATTTTTTAGTTTCTTGGTTTCTAGCAAATCTCAACAGGATGCAATGTTTACTTATTATATGTTTAACCATCAGTCTGTAAACCCAGCATATGTAGGTTCTAAAGATGTTATAAATGCAACAATGATTAATAGATCTCAGTGGACAGGTTTTGAAGGTGCTCCTTGGTCACATACTATTTGTGTAAATACTCCGCTAGTTAATGAGTCATTGGGATTTGGATTAAGTTTTTCTAATGATAGGGTAGGACCAACAATATTAAATAATTTAACATTGGATTTTGCTTATCATTTAGATTTGTTTAGTGACCATAAGTTATCCATGGGCGTTAAGGTTGGAGGAAACCATTCCAGATTTGATTTAAATACTTTAGAGTTAGATAATCAAATTGATAATTCTTTTATGGTAAATAATGGTAAATTTATGCCTAATTATGGATTTGGTTTGTACTATTATACACCAAAATTTTATGTAGGACTCTCTTCACCACACTTGGTAAATTATGATTTTAATTCTACACAAAGACACTATTTTTTAATAGCTGGTGCTATTTTCAATATCAATGATGAAATAAAAATTAGACCAAGTAGCTTTATTAAAGTTACTAGAAATGCTGCTAGTACTTTAGACCTTACAGCTTTAATAATACTAAAAGATAAATTGTGGACTGGATTGGCTTTTAGAGCACCTTTTGGATTAGTATTACCTAGTTCTAATTATGGTGGAAGTTATTCATTATTGGCTGGCATCAGTGTTAACGATCAAATTTCTGTTGGTTATTCTTTTGGTTATTCTTTAGGAAACCAAACATTTAAATACAATGGTGGTTCTCATGAAATTTCCATCAGATACGATTATTTTTACGAAGTCAAAAAGGTAATTAAATCTCCAAGATACTTTTAATGGTTGCTAATCTGAAATACATATTTTTCGTATTTATATCTTTTTCATTTATTTTGTCTTTTTCTCAGAACAAAGTAGTAGATCCAGTACTTAAAATTTATGGAAAAGATGGGATTACTCGATATTATAAAGGTGGAATTTTAGTTAAAATTGATTCTAACTTATCATATAATTCAACCTTAAATTCCAATACATATCTTTCAGATAAAGCCCCAATATTTCAATTCGGGTTAGGTAAAAGCGATCAAGTAGCGATGGATTGGGGTAATTATCATTTTAATAAAGAATCTTACAAAAAAGCAATTGAAAGATTTAGTAGTGTAGAAAATAAAAATGTAGACGTTTTACGAAAACTTGGTAAATCGTATTTAAATTTAAATAATTTAGACAGTTCAGAGCATTACTATAAAATTGTTGCCGAAAAAACAAATAATTCTGCAGATTGGTACAATTATTCTCATACATTATACATGAACGATAAGTTTGATGAAGCTGAGTATATAAGATCTAAATATGCAAACTCCTCTAAAGAAAAAAGAGCAGATATTTTTAAGAACAATAAAGCCCATAAACAACTTTTTGATAAAATTTCTAAGGTAGATTTAGTTAATCTATCGATAAATACTAAAAATTCTGACTTTGGTGCTTACGCAGTTAAAAATGATTCCACCAATTCTTATTATACACTTTTTACTAGTGCTAATGTTTCCTCTCTTAAAGAGATTAAAAAATCCAAATTTATAAAGCCAGATCAACCTACTTACGATATTTATAAAACTCAGTTAAATTATCCTTCTCTTGAAGTTTCTTCTGCAATATCTTTAAGTGGTGAATTATCCAATGAATATCAAGAGGGTCCAGCTATTGTAACTGAAGATCAACAAACTGTTTATTTTACAAGAAGTAATAGTTTAGATGCTGATGATGATGTTCTATATTTAAGTTTATATTCAGTTTCATCAGGTATGCTTGATCAACAAGATAGCATTATTCCGTTTTCTATAAATAACGATCATTATTCTGTCATGCATCCAACAATATCTAATGATGGGAAAAAAATATTTTTTTCAAGTAATATACCTGGAGGCTATGGCGGTTTAGATATATATTACTGCGAAATTGAAGGTGTTCAAAGTAAAAATGTTGATGGCAACTTAAAAAAAGTCAATAAACTTTCTGATCCAATAAATTTAGGAAATAGAATTAATACAGAAGGAAACGAAGTTTTCCCTTATATTATGAATGATGATCTTCTATTTTATTCTTCTGATGGTCGAATAGGATTAGGGGGATTGGATATTTTTATTGCTCATAACTATTTAGATACCTCTCTTACTAAGATTGATAATTTAGGTAAACCTTTTAATTCTCCCAAAGACGATTTTTCATTTTTTATTTCTAAAGACATTAAGTTTGGATTTTTATCTTCTAATCGTTTTGGAGGAAAAGGAGACGACGATATTTACTGTTTTAAAATTAATTTGAGTATTTCAGAAGGGACAGATGATTACTACACTATGGTTAAAGGTGAAACACTTGAAGTTAATTCAAACTCTGTTCTTAATAATGACTTTTTAAATGACGCAGATCAAAGTTTTCTTAGTCAAAATGTTTTTTATAAAGCAAAACTAATAAATAAGCCATCTAATGGGAAAATTAATTTTAAAAGTGACGGTACCTTTATATACACACCTAATAACGATAGTGTAACAGTTGATGTTTTTACATACAGAATTTTAAACGATCAATATTCAAATGACACAATAAGTGTCTTTATCAAGGCCTTGGACAAAACAGTTCCGGTAGCTGTAGATGACCATTATTTAATTAAAAAAGGTGAAAATTTTTCTACAGATTCAATAAATGGAACCTTGCATAACGATTCAGATTCGGGTGGAGATATCCTGAATACCATATTACTTGATTCTACTCTCCACGGAGAAATAGACTTCAAAAAAGACGGATCATTCACCTATATTCCAGAAGATTATTACGTAGAGTCAGACACTTTTACGTACATCGTTACTGATGGCCTCCATTATGATACTGCAGAAGTTACTCTTGCAAGGTTAGTTTCTGGTGTTGATATAGCTACAATTATTGAAATTAATCCAATCTATTTTGATATAAATAAGTCTAATATTCGAGAAGATGCTGCTACTGAACTTCTTAAGATAGTTAAAGTAATGAATGATTATCCTTTGATGGTAGTGGAGCTTGGATCACACACAGATTGTAGGGCTTCTCAAACATACAATAGAAATCTTTCTGATAGAAGAGCCAAGTCTTCTGCAAGCTTTATTAAAGAACGAATTTCTAAGCCTGAACGAATTTATGGCAAAGGATTTGGGGAATCCAAGCTAAAAAATAAATGTGAATGCGAAGGTTCTAGAATAGTACCTTGTTCTGAAGAAGAGCACCAAGAAAATAGACGTACTGAGTTTCTCATAATTAATATGTAATTTTATATATTCTTGCTCCTATGAAATTAATCAGACTCATAATATTAATTTTATTTATTAATACTTCTTATTATTACCACTCTCAGTGTTCTAATCTTTCTGTGAATTCTGGTACTAATACTAATCTAATTACTGAGTCTATATACGATGAAACATTTTCAGGACAAAATGGAAAAGGAGCTATCGGAAACTCCATTGACTTAGTTGGTTGTACTTGGACTATTGATGTTAGTTCAGCTAATCTTTCAAATACCTATGATTACTTTAAGGTTAACAGTGAAAAATTAGAAGCTAGAGACGTTGATGGAATGTGTTATTGGTATTCACCCGTTGTTAATATTCAAAATTATATTAATGTAAACCTTTCTTTAGTCGCAAGCCAAATTTCTAATTCATATACATATGAGGCAACTGATGTTTTTTATTCTCAATATAGCTTAGATGGTAATGTTTGGACGTATTTTACTAATAATGGTCAGATGACAAATGGTTTTCCATCATCTAGTGTGAATGTCTCTCAAAATGGATTGAAAGGTTCAACAGTTCAAATTAGAGTTTCAATGAATGTAAACGAAGATAATGAAAGGTTTAAACTCGATGATGTAAAAGTTACGGGTCAGCAACATAAAATAAATCTTTGTTATGGAGATCCATTGAGTCTTGGTGGTTCACCTACTGCAAATTGGTCAGGAACAGGAAATCCATCAATAACTTACAATTGGACTCCAACTACTGCTCTTTCCGATCCAAATATTTCAAATCCTATTGCTACTCCAACTGTTCCTACTATATATAAAGTGGTTTCCACCCTCACAAATAATGGCGTGATATGTAAAGACAGTTCTCTATTTTATGTTAATGTAACTCCTCAGATTTTGATAAGTAGTTCTAGTCCGGTATGTTCAAACGATACATTAACGATTTCAGAACATGGTGGAAATGCTACTTCTTGGACATGGACTTCCAATGGAAATGCTACAATTATAAGTGAAAATGACTTTTCTTCTCAAGTTGTAGGAATGACAGATGGAGAGATTTTTTCAGTTTATGTAGAAGATGATGATGGTTGTAGTAATACGGCTACCACAACTATTCAAGTAAATCTAAAACCAACAAATGTGACTTCTTCAGATTATGGAACTTACTGTAGTTCATCTCCTGAATTTCCATTAACCGGAGGTTCTCCAGTTGGAGGTTATTACAGTGGAATAGGGGTGTCAAATAATAATTATGATGCTTCATCGGTTGGTTATGGAAGTAGTATTGAAAATGTTGATATTCTTTATATTTATTCGGATGTAAATGGATGTAAAGACACTTCAATAAGTCAAGTTACTGTTCAAAAGGCCCCAGAAGTTGAATTAACTTCTTCATTTTTATCATTAGCTCCAACTAATCCTAATTATATCATCAGTTCTCCTAATGGTGAATGGAGTAAGTGTGGTAATCCTAACCCGACATTTAATCTTCAATTGAATATTTCTAATTTAAGTGTGGCAAATAATTCTGCTAATGTTAACTATGATATTGATTATGGAAATGGAAATAGTGAATTAAACATTTCACCAGGAACAATATATGATAATACCTATACAGATGAGGGGCCATACATTATAACTATTACAGCAACTGATAATATAACAGGATGTGTTAGGGTGTATGAAAAGAATTTTTTCTATGGAACAAATCCAGCAGTTTCATTAGGAATTCCAGGAAATACACAAAATCAATGTTCTCCTAAAACATATGGTTTTGTTGCAACTTTTTCTAATAATTCTGGAATTTTAAATTCTCCTGGAACTCTCTACAGAAAATATACTAATGATGGTAAGGATGATTCAACTTTCATTCACCCTTACCCTGCAACTGATCTCTTAAGTGATACAATTTTTCATGTTTTTGATGAAGCTTCTTGTGGCTATTCTTCTCAGGCTTACGATAATTCATTTTTGGTAGGTATTGCAGCCACAAATGGATGTGGATCATCAAGTGCTGAAGTTTCACCTATTACTCAGTCATCTCCACCTCAAGCATATATTGAGATGGAAGATTCTATTTTTTGTATAAATAGTCCTGTTACTTTTAGAGATACCAGTTTAGGTGGAAAGTATGTTTATGGAGTAAATACTGGTTCTGGATTTTCTTATGAATGTGATACTAGTACTGCAGTAGCTTGGGATTTTACACCAAATACTGGATTTACCGTAACATCTGGTTCTCTTGGAAACTATTCTGGTTTACAGTACTTTGATGGTACAACTCACGGTACAGCTGAAATTCAAGTGACGTTTCATAATAAAGGAGCTTATATTGTTAACTTTAAAAAAGTTTCTCCTTGCGGAAATGCTGAAATATCAGATGAAGATTTTAAAGATTTTTATATTGACTCTTTGCCAGAAGCAGAATTTACACTTGACAAACATATTGATTGTTCTCCCTTATTTATTTATGCAAACAATACTTCAAAATCACTGGATGACTTTAGATCCGTTTTTGATTGGAGTTATTCAACTTTAACTGTAGGTTGTCAAGGAAGTGCTCCGCCTAATTTAAATCCTGCAGCTTCAGATTCTACAGTTCTTGAGATTTACGACGAAGATTTTTCAGGTCAAAATGGTCAGGGAGCATTTGGGACAAGTTCTGATCTGAGTAATGTTAATTGGAATATTTTAGTAAATAACTCTTTGTGGAATAATGACGATTGGTTTTACGTAAAAAATGAAAGATTTGAGGCAGTAAATGTAAGTTCCAATAATAACGATACTGCTTATTGGTACTCTTCAGTTATAAATATTTCTGAATATCAGTATATTTTTACAGAACTTAAAGCTTTCACTAATAATTCAATTGGTACTAAATCCATTAAATCTCAGTACAAATTAGATGGAGGATTATGGACAGATTTTTTAAATAACGGAGCTTTAACTGGAAACTTTACTAGTCCTTCTATTGTTTCGGCCGATGGAATAAATGGAAATAGCATTCAATTAAGAGTTGGCATAAATCTTTCTAATTCAGCTGATACAATTTTCTTTGATGACATAGAAATATATGGTTATTCTATTCCTGACTCCTTAGACACTGAATACTCATTTAATTTACCTGGAATATATAGTATAGACCTAACTGCAACTAATGTATGTGGATCAGATGATTTTAAAGATACTGTAACAGCCGTAGGGCCACCAATTTTAACCATTGATAATATTATAGACACTTGTGACACTAAGAAACTTAACCCTACAGCAACTATTGATACTTGCTTTGGATTAATGAATGCTTACAATTGGTCTTTTCCTGGATCAATTGCCAATAATATTTCTAATTTAGAAACTCCTAGCACAATACTTTACGATAGTGTAGGTATTTTTAAAGTATATTTTAATGCTTCTAATCAATGTGGAATTGATAGCGATAGTTTAGAATTTGAAATTAATGATAATCCAGTAATTTCTTTGATAGACTTGGATTCAGTATGTTTTGGATTATCTCTTGGAATATCTGCTTCTGTTAGTGAAGGATCTCCAAACTACAATTATTTATGGAGTTCTGTAAATGCATCAATTTCTAATAGAACTATTCCAAATCCGTTTGTTAATACATTGATAGATAATAATATTTTTTTGGAAGTAACAGATATAAATAACTGTAAGGGATATGACACTATTTTAGTAGATGTTCTTGAATTACCTACAGTGAATCCTGGTCTAAATCAAAGTGTATGTCCTGAAGATACTGCATTTTTATTTGGTTCAATTTCTGGTGCTATACCGCCATATACTTTTTCATGGAATTCTAATTTTCTCTCTGACCAAACTATTTTAAATCCATTTTATGATATGAATGGTAGTAGAGTATTTACATTAACTGCAACTGATGACTTTGGATGTGTTAATAGCAATAGTGTAACCATAACTGAATTTAATTCACCTAATGTAGTTACACAAATAGATACTGTTATTTGTGACCTTCCCGTAGATGTTACTCTTAATGCTTCACCAACAGGTGGAAACTGGATAGATACTAATATTACTAATAATGGTATTTATAGTCCGGATGGTCCAGGATCTTTTAAAATATATTATGAATACACGGATGTGAATACTTGTTACAATATTGACTCAATGATTCTTACAGTTAATCCCCCTCAAATTGCAGATGCTGGTTCAGATATTGTAGCTTGTGCAGATACAGGTTTAATAATTTTAAATGGTTTGCCTTCATCCGCTGGAACTTGGCATGGAAATGGAGTTAATTTAAATGGAAGATACTTTTCAAATCCTGCCAATATAAATCTTATTAATGAAAATTTCGCTTATAAAATTGGTGCTGGAAATTGTTTTACAACTGATACCATGAATTTATTGATTAATCCTTTGCCAGTAATTTCGTTAGATAATAGTTTTGAAATATGTATTTCAGCTGGTGATACAACCATTCAATTTTCACCAAGCGGAGGTCTTCTTCAAGGAACAGGTGTTTTAAATTCTAATACTGGTCTTTTTAGCCCTTTAAATGCTGGAATAGGAACTCATAAATTAACTTATTCTTACCAGGACCCTGTTACAGGGTGTTGGAATAATGATTTTTTAAATGTTACAGTTAATCCATTACCAAATGTAAATTATATTCATGATAGTATTTTTTGTATAAATGTAGGACATCAAATAAATAACTCTACTACAGAAGTTCAAAATCATTATTGGTCTATTTCTGAAGGTAGTTTTTCAAATGCCTATTCACCAGTATTTTCAATTGATACAGCCGGTTTTTTTAATATTAATTACATTGCTGAAACTAATAGAGGTTGTCTAGATTCTGCTAGTTCTTTACTAGAAGTTTTAGCTCCACCTTTAGCAGACTATTCTGCTCCAGATTCAGGATGCGGACCATTACAAGTAGATTTCACAAATAACTCTTTAGGAAAATATGTTAGTTACCTATGGGATTTTGGTTTAGAAAATTATCTTGGCAATGACTCTATATCAAATGATACAACTCCTGTAAATCATTCCTATTCTGCATCAATTTATTTTGATACTACTTACTACACTTCTTTGACAGTTACTAATTATTGTGGAGTGTCTTTAAAAAATTTAGAAATAATTAGTATGCCATCACCTGTTTCAAGATTTGCATCGTTATCAAATGTAGGTGGTTGTGGTACTTCACTTATAACTTTAGCAAATAATAGTTATGGTTTACCAGATAACTATTATTGGGATTTTGGAGATGGTTCTTTTGGATCTAATAGTGATACTATATTTGATAAACAATATTCCCCGGGTCCTTCAATCAATTTCTATACTATTACTATGGCAGTAACTAATGAATGTGGTACTGATACCACTATTGAAACAGTAACTATTTTACCTAGTGGATTAGTAGCATTTTTTAGTGTAGATACCACTGTAGGATGTCTTCCATTTACTTTAAATTTTGATCAGTTTTCAGTAGGAGCAGCAACTCACAGTTGGGATTTTAATGATGGTAATTTTTCAAATACTTACTCACCAACACATACATTTTTAGATACTGGAACTTTTGAAGTTTCTTTAGCAGTTAGTAATGCATGTGACTTTGATACTGCCTTTAAAACCATTAGAGTTAATACTTCTCCGAATGTTGAATTTTCTGTAATTGATGATACTCTGTGTGCAGGATCAACACTTCTGATTAGTAATTCTTCAGACTTAGGTATAAATAACAACTGGGATTTTGGGGATAATTCGTCTTCTTTTTTAACTAATCCGACACATGTTTTTTTAGATTCTGGTCACTATAGAGTAATTTTAACTGGTACATCTTTGACAAATGACTGTCCAGCTTCAGATTCTGTTGACTTAGTAGTATTACCTTATCCTGAAATTACTGCTTCCTCAGATACTTCAAACGGATGTATTCCTTTACCTGTTAACTTTTCTAGTACTTCAAAATCTACGGGATTTTATTTATGGGATTTTGGAGATGGTAATTCTTCGACTTTAGCAAATCCAAGTCATACTTATACAAACGATGGGTATTATAGTGTTAATTTAAGGTTTGAAGATTTAGCAGGCTGTATTGATTCATTTGATTTTGATATTATTCCTTATCCAGTTCCTTCAATAAGTTTTAACGCTATTCAACTTGATACTTGTGTTTTGCCTGCTAATTATACCTTTCAAAATAATTCTATTGGTGCATCATCTAATAACTGGGATTTCGGAAACGGTTCATCATCATCAATTAATTCTCCAAATTATACTTATTCTAATGCAGGAAACTATAATATTAATTTAATAATCTCTAACACCTATGGTTGTAGTGATAGTGCTACACAGAGCATTGTTGTCAATCCAGTTCCCATTGCTGATTTCAACCCTATTCAACTAGATACTTGTACAATTCCCGCGGGTTACTCTTTAGTTAATATTTCTACAGGATCATTTATAAATTCTTGGGATCTTGGAGATGGTTCAAATTCAAATTCTTTAAACCTAAATTATGCTTATGCTAATTCTGGAACTTACAATATCACTTTAACAACTACTAACCAGTTTGGTTGTCTGGACAGTTCTTCTAAAACAGTAAATGTATTATCAGTTCCATATTCTGACTTCACTTATAATAAGTTAGATTCCTGTATTTTACCTTCAAATTATAGTTTTACAAATAATTCCACAGGCTCTAATAGTTATATATGGACTTTTGACACTATTGCAAACTCAATTCAACCAAATCCATTTTTTACTTTTAATAGTGATGGTGTTTTTGAAATTAAATTATTGTCAATAAATAATTCTGGATGTGTAGATTCTTCAATAAATTATATTAATGTAAGTCCAATTATTAGTGCTGATTTTACAACTGATACCTCTACAGGTTGCGAGCCATTTAATGTCATTTTTAATAATAATTCACAAAATTCTAGTTTTTATAATTGGGATTTTGGAGATGGCAATACGGCTTCTTTTTTTAATGGTTTTTATGAATATCAAAACTCAGGTAATTACATAATAAAATTAGTTGTAGAAGACATAAACGGATGTAAAGATTCAACTTTTGAACCTATTAATGTTTATCCTTCTCCTACTTCTAGCTATACTTATATTGCCAGTGACCCATGTTATTTACCCATAAGTGTTGATTTCACAAATACTTCATTATTATCAAATAATTTCGAGTGGAATTTTGGAAATGGTCAAACTTCTAGTATAAATAATCCATCTACAATATTTGACTCAGTAGGTAATTATAATATTCAGCTAATTTCGGGAAATAGCTATAACTGTTATGATACATTAAATAATTTCTTTGATGTGGTAAACAAACAAGTTCCAATTGCAAATTTTAATTTTAATGATTCAATTTGTTTAAGAGACACTACTTTCTTCAACTCTACAACTCTTTTTGCTGATTCTTTAGTCTGGAATTTAGGAAATGGAATTATCTCTTATGGAGATGCAATTTCTTATGTTTATGACAGTTCTGGTCAGTATACTATAACTCTTTTTGCTTTTAATACTGTAAGCGGTTGCTCTGATACTTTACAAAGTTCAAATTCCTTAGATGTTCTTTCATCTCCAGTTGCTGATTTTAATTTTAATCAGATACAGAGCGACGTACCCTTAAGTGGTTCTTTAGAATTTATTAATAATTCGACAGCTGCAGATTCGTATTTTTGGGATTTTGCTAATATTGACTCTACAAGCGAAGAATATCCAACATATTATTATAGTTATGACTTTGATGGAACTTATTATTACACATTGTACGCATTTAATAACTATGGATGTGTTGATAGTTTAACAAAAGATTTATATATATTTTATAAAAAAACCTTATTTATACCAAATGCTTTATACCCATCTTCAAATAAATTTGAGGTTGCCAATTTCATTCCTAAAGGTACTGGCATGAAAAAGTATAAAATTGAAATTTTTGATTTATTCGGGAATCTTATTTGGGAAAGTTCTTCACTTGATGACGAAGGCCAACCCACTGAATATTGGGATGGTAAATTTAATGGTCAAGACGTAGAGACCGACATATATGTATGGAAGGTTGAGGCGCAGTTTAAAGACGATAGTTTTTGGGAAGGACAAAAACCTATTGAAGAAAACATATTAAGAAAAACTGGTAGTTTAACTGTCATAAGATGATAAGGAAAATATTTAATATAGCTATATTGGTTTTTTTAAGTGTAAACTTTCATTCACAAGAGCCTGTTTTTAGTCAGTTTTATTTTAATCCATTGTATATGAATCCTGCAATGTCAGGAATGGATAATAATTTTAGATTATTTTTAAATAATAAAAATCAATGGTCTAAAGTACCAGGTCAGTTTAATACAACATCTATTTCTTTTGACTCTTGGCAGAACTTTTCAAACTCATCTTTATCTATGCTTTACTCTTCAGGTTCAGAGGGTGAAAGTAATTTCAAAACTGAAAAATTTCATTTTGGAGGTGCTTATAGACTTTTTGATGTTTTTCCAAGTCCTTTAGCTTGGCAATTTGGTTTTCACTATCAAAATATCACTAAAAAATTAGACTGGTCAAGATTAGTTTTTAGTGATCAATTAGATCCTTATTTAGGAAATGTGAACAGCACATCTTTTACATCACCCAATAGCAATTCATTTAATTCTTCAAACCTTGCATTAGGAACAGTTTTAACTTACCATATTAAAAGAGGAACGAAATCTAGAAGATTTCATTTACCAATAGATTTGGATGTTGAATTAGGATTTGCAGTTCATGAGTTTGTTCAAAGAGGAAATAGTTTTGTAAATGATGGTGTATATAGGAATAAAAGAAGATATACATATCATGGTTCTATGCTCTGGCCTTTTAGTAAAGGGAATGTTGGTGGAGGTGTCAAACATTCTGCATTATTTGTTAATCAAGGAAACTTATCTACTTTACAAATTGGAATAGCTGAAACTTGGATTTATCCCTTACATTTAGGTCTTTTTTACAGACAGCAGATGACTGTAGTAAAAGGTGATTTTGATAGAATTGAGGCATTATATTTTATTTTTGGATATCAAAAAGTTATTGAAAAATCAAATTTAGCTTTAACAATGTCTTATAGCAGAGATTTTACAGTCTCAGAACTTGGTACTTATTCAGGTGGAACGAATGAAATTTCTATAATTTTAGAAAGTATTGAGGGTGGTCTTTTTGAAGGATTAATAAAATCTAAAAGACATTCAAAAAATAAGTACCGTTCTATTCCTTGTTACAGTAAATTCAACACCAGAAGAGGACTATAGCGCTAGAGAAACTTTTTCTTGCTTTTGAAACTTGAAATAGTAGAAAATAGTAATTAATTGAGAAATTACCAGATATAATACTACAGCGCTTTTAGGTAAATATACTCCTTGAAAAATATTTAGAGTTTCTTGAAAATAGAATATAATTATAAATCCAATAGAATTTTTTATTATTTCTATAATTAAAGAGAAACGTGATCGATCCATTAAGGAAGTGAAAGATCCAATAGAAAAAGTAAAAAATATTCCATAAAGTACTAGCATTTGGTATCCACTTAATAACACAGCTACATTAAAATCATCACTTTCAATAAAGTTGATGAGATATATTATATGAAACTGCATTGTAAGATGAATGGTTAATTGTAAACAGCTCCATAAATTTAAAAAACTGTCTTTTTTAGTTTGGTATTTTTTATATTCATGAGGATTTGAAATAATATCTAATGGATAAAGCTTTTCTACATCTTTGGGTCTCCATCCAGTAGGCATTAACCAAATCTTAAACTTATCCCTCCATTTTCTAGCTCTTATTGCATCTTTAAAAAGCTGAATTAGATGCATGAAATTTATATAAATCGGATTCCATGTTCTTGCTGGTTTTAGTACCCCATAAACTGGAGTTTCACTTTCTAGTTCTTTTTGAAATGTCCCAAACATAAAATCCCAGAATATAAATATGTTGGAATAATTTTTATCTATATAAATGTCATTAATTGCGTGGTGAACTCTATGGTGTGATGGGGTAACAATTATTTTTTCTAAAAACCCCATATTTTTTATAAGTTTCGTATGGTACCAAAACTGTGCAAATAGGTGTAAGGGAAGGAGTATAGTTATTACTTTTGGCGGTATTCCAATTATGGCCAAGGGAATATATAAAAAGAAATAAATCTGGAATACAGATGAAATAGTTTGTCTTAGTGCACAAGCTAAATTATATTCTTCGCTACTGTGGTGAATAATATGCCTATTCCAAAGTATATTAAATTCATGGTTCCATCTGTGCGTCCAATAATTGGCAAAATCTATTCCTAAAAATGCCAAAACATATACCCACCATGAAGAACTAATTTGGAATATTGCAAAATGTTCAAACATCCATTGATAGCTAATTATAACTACCGAAAGATTTAAAATGCTTTTAATATTATTGGTCATTCCAGAGCTAATACTTGAAATAGTATCTGGCGTATTGTATACTTTTACCTTTAATACTTTTGAAGCAACCCATTCTATTAGCATAGTTGCCATGAAAAAAAACATGGCATATTTAACGGCAATAGTATAGTCGGACATTCTATAAATTTAGTGATTTCTTAATTAATTTCAAGTGGAACATCCATAAGTAATATTTTAGAATTGGCTTTTGCCTCAAAATTAATTTTATCAATCTCCCATATTCCCATTCCATCTCTTTTGGAAAGTTGCTGGTCGTTAATATTTACTTCCCCCTCAATAACAAAAAAGTATATTCCGTTCGCTTTACTTTTTAAAACATATTCATCTTTAGATTTCTCAACGTATTGACCAATATGAAACCATGCGTTTTGATGTATCCAAACTCCCTGATCATTTTTGTTAGGAGATAATATTTGATATAATTTATTTTTTTTAGCCATCGAGCTAATTGCTATCTGATCGTATCTGGGAGTCACATTTTTCTTGTTTGGGAATAACCATATTTGCAACAATTTACAGTGGGAATCGCTATTGGCATTAAATTCACTGTGAGTAATCCCGGTTCCGGCACTCATAACTTGTATATCCCCGTTTTTAATAACAGTTCCATTTCCCATATTATCCTGGTGTTTTAAATCTCCTTCCAAAGGGATAGTGATAATTTCCATATTGTCGTGAGGATGAGTGCCAAATCCTCTTTCTGGAGCGATACTATCGTCATTTAAGACTCTAATTACTCCAAAATTCATTCTCTCAGGATTGTAATAATTAGCAAAGCTAAATGAGTGATTTGCCTTGAGCCATCCATGATCTGCATGGCCTCTTGTATTTGCTTTGTGAACAACACTATTCATAGTTTTTATTTCTTTATTGGGAAGGTGATTAAATCCTATTTGGTCTTTAAGCTTATCGTAAGTTGAGATTTTTTTTGATGTATTAGCTTTCAATATTAAGGGAGATGAAAGGCCAATTGCACTTAAAACAGCTGATTTTTTAATAAAATCTTTTCTTTTCATAATCCTAAAATAAAATTAAATTATATGAATTCAATTAATGTTGATTAATTTATGAACTTAACTAATCAATAATTGGCTTAACTTTTTCTCCAACTAATTCAATTGATTTTAAAAGCTGTTTGTGAGACAATTCTGCATTGTCCATTTGAAATGTAAATCTAGATATGCCACCTAAAGCTTCGCTATGTCTTAATATTTTTTCTGCTATTTCCTCAGGATTTCCAATCATTAATGCTCCTAATGGACCATTTTGGGCTTTAAATCTTTCCAAAGTCACTGGTGGCCAACCTCTTTCTTTTCCAATTCTTGTAAAAGTTTTTGCGTAACCAGGAAAATAATCTTCAACTGCTTGTTTAGAATTTTCAGTTACATATCCTAGAGAATGTAATCCAACTTTTAACTTATCTGGCGAATGTCCAGCCCTTCTTCCTGCTTCTCTATACATATCTACAAGTGGTTTGAATCTATGAGTTTCACCACCAATAACAGCTATCATCAATGGCATTCCTAAAGTACCTGCCCTTAAAAAAGATTGTGGAGTTCCACCAACACCAATCCAAATAGGTAATGGTGTTTGAAAAGGTCTAGGATAAATATATTGGTCAATTAAAGGTGGTCTAAAATCTCCTCTCCAATTTACTTTTTCATTTTTTTGTATTTTAATTAATAATTCTATTTTTT
>Ga0233438_10002692_pt1 | contig 17297 bp, 2 predicted proteins | sample SI_123_September_FD_182720 | JGI IMG/M metagenome (GOLD analysis project Ga0233438, IMG submission 182720) | Seawater microbial communities from Saanich Inlet, British Columbia, Canada - SI_123_September2016_10_MG | ecosystem: Environmental > Aquatic > Marine > Inlet | place: Canada: British...
ACGTATTTCAACACGAGATTCAAGAGACCGACCAACTTTTCGCTGTTCACGAAACAGCTCACCGTCCAGATGGAACCCAAGGGGGGTGGTATGTCCTCGGTTAAGATCAACAAGTACGGCGACCTTTTGTCGTACATGCACCTGGTCACCAAGCTTAACGGTGAGGTCCAGCTTATCGACGATTGGACGCAGATCATCGATCGGTGTGAGCTGTACATAGGCGGTAGATTGGTCGATAGTCAGGATAGTGAATTTTGTGAATCGATCGCCATCGACCTTTTCGCCAACAGTTACGCCAAATCGTTTCAGGCGAGTCTTCACGGCGGTCTGGGTTCGCAAAGCTTCTTCTACCCGTTCCGGTTCTTTTTCTGCGAGCTCTGGCAGACAGCTCTTCCCTTGGTGGCACTTCAGTACCATGATGTCGAGCTCAGGATGTACTGGAACGCCGCGCTCGACACGAATAGGACCTACCACGTGAACGCCGCCTACATCATGCTCGACGAGGAGGAAAGGAAGCACATGGCCTTTAACGAACACAACATGCTCATCTTCCAAGTGCAGAAAAACATAGCGAGCCAGACGAACGTCCACGAACTCGTGTTTAATCATCCAGTGAAATTCATCGCGAGCAGTAACGCCAACAGCACGAATAACCTCGTGTCGCGAACCAACCAGGTGAAATTGCAGATCAACGGCACGGACGTCGAGGATTATAAAAACGGCGTCCCGTATTTCACCGCGATCCCTTCGTACTACCACACGGACTATTCGGGGAGTAACTCCGAGAACTTGTTCCTACACTCGTTCTGTCTCGCCGCCAACAAGTACACCCCGACCGGAACGCTTAACTTTTCCAGGGTCGACAGTGTCACTCTACACTGCACCGCACCCATAGACAAAAATATTTACGCTGTAAATTACAACGTGTTAAAAATCAAAGACGGCATGGGTTCCGTGTTGTTCGCAGACTAGACTAGGATTTATTTGTAATGTAAGAATAAGGGATGGGTCGAAGTAATTTTTCGACGAACGAACTGTTAAACGCCGTCACAAAACGCTCGTATAACAGGTACCAAACCCAAACAGTGGACTACCAACACCTCGAAGCTGCGACGACAACATCCGGCCTCGTGAGTAACAGGCGGGAATATAGTTCCGCCTTACTTCTGGCTGATAAGTTTTCACTAAATCCTCTGAACCTGGCCCAAGCCAATTATGACCCCTTTTTGAAATCGATACTCTCAACGGATTGGGAGGACACGCTCAAAGAACTCTCCGGAGAGAGTGGGTTTAACGCTGGATTGGATATAAGTCTGACCAATGATGGAACGAAACTCGCTGTCATCACCAGGGACAAGGAGACCATCTATCTGAACGAGGGTAACACCGAAATCAAAGTGTATAGTTACGACTCGACGAGGTACGACCTCGCTTCACCCGAGAACGTCGCGACGCACACATATCAAAGCGTTTCGTATACGATATCGGGTATCGACTCGACGGATGATGGGCACCAGGTGGTCGCGGTTTTGAACGACCAGGCCCTGCAGAAATTCAGTTTATCTGAGACGAACGTCTTAACTTCCGACACCCGATTTTCGTTCGGACCCCTCGGCGGCACCGGCGATCTCACCGTGAATCTCTCCCACGACGGTAAAAGAGTTTTCGTTTTCCAACCGGGTGCACCTGCTCGTGTGTACGAGTATGCAAACCTTCAAGGTGGGTACTACACCATGTCCACGTCCAATATCCAGAAAGGTATAATGTCCAAAAACGGCGACCGTTTTATCATAAAGACTTCACAGGGTATAGAGACGTTTGATGTCCCCAAACAGGCACCGAACGGTGCTGTGGTTCTAGAAAGAATTCCTGCAACCCTAACCTACACGGGCGTAATCATCGGAGGGACCCCCCTGGCACTCTCTTTTGATGGTAGTTTAATGTTGGGTTTAGAGAATGGGAATGTTAAACTCTACGTGTGGTCCGGAGTTATGTGGAAGGAGTACGTGACGGTCGTGTCTGGGTCGTTTTTTAGTGTAGCCGACATCAGTCGCGATGGCACGTATGTGATTGTTGGTGGGTCGGGCGCACCGGTCAAGACTTTCAAATGGGACCCCTCGACTGAAACGTATAACGAGTATGGAGGAACTACATTGTACGCCGTCAATAATGCCGATAGCACCTCAATCAATCAGAATGGTGATAAGGCTGTGATAGGAACTAATACAAACACATCGCAGATTTACACCTTAGCTGACGGAACTTGGAACAGACGGACGACCGTGAGTGGAACATCGGGCGAGGGTAAGGTCGGATGTGTCAGGGTTGCGAATGACGGCAGGGCTTTCGCGACCGCGTCGGATAGTAGGATCACGTTCTTCGGCGACTTCACGAACAAACAGTACCCCGTTGGCTGGACTCAACGCGGAAATACCGTGAGCATCCCGAGCTATGTCAAGTCTATAGCCCTTTCGGACGATGGAAACTACCTGATCGCGGGCCTGTACAAGGAGACCACCACGTTTCTCGTTGGTATCCAGGCTAACGCTGGAAAGGTCAGGGTCTATGGTCTCAGTGGTTCGACGTGGTCCCAGCGCGGAGCTGACATAGAGTACGACACGGCGAACACCTTTTTCGGTTCTGCCGTCGCCATTTCACCGGACGGTTCTAAATTCGCTGCGGGTGGTAACGGGATAGTTCGAGTTTTTAAAAATGAAATTGGGACCAATCCGACCAATCTTAAAAACACGATCAGCTCGATCGCTCTCACACCTCAAAGTTCCCTGCTCGAAATGAATGCAGACGGTAGTAGACTCGTGGTTAACCGCACAATATTTGATAACGCGGTGGCCAAGGGTGGAGTTGACTCGGCGGACGCGTTAAACCTTTCTAACGATGGAAATCATTTGGCGGTGGAGGCGAACAATACTGCTTTCCTTTATGGTATTAACTCACAAGGGGTCGTATCGCTCGTCGGTACAAACATTTTGCCCACAGATTCTACGGCTCACGTGGGGAATTATCGTACCAACACGGCGAATGCGAATACAAAGATTAACGTTAACGCGGCAAACTCGCAACTACTCAACCTCGCATCTTCCTATGGCACGACGACGGAAATATGTAGCTTGACATATGATCCCACCACAGAAACGACCCAGAGGACGACCACGAATCGTATTCTCACCACGGAAAGTAGCGAAATAACTGGGTTTGCATCTCACGATGGAATCGTAATAAGTAGAGACGGCGGAACACTGGCCGTGTACGACAACACAAAGTTTAGCATTTACAACTACACCAATTCAGCGTGGACTTTCGTTCGCACGAAGACGGTCACTTCAGGTCCGTACCTCGTCGTTCTTTCCCACGATGGGTCGCGCGTGGCGTACCGAGATGGTTCGCTCAAGGTTGAAAACACCCTGACGGGCGCGTCGCTCGGATCGATAAGTGTTGCGTCACTGTACACCTACGCTTTTAAGAGCAACACCACTCTCGCTCTTCTACAGGGAACTAACGATATAGAGTTGTATGATTACGACGGAACGAACTGGAGCTTGGGCGAAACAATATCGTATTCCGGGACAAATTCGTCGACGAGCCTCCTGTGGTCCGGCGACGGGACCAGGTTAGCGGCTGGTGACAGTGGTTCGAATCGACGCGTGGCGTTTTTTGAATACGATAGTACTCTCACCGCACCGGTCTTTTCTTTCGTACAAGAAGGATCTGCGCACACGGCATCTCTTCAGGCTCTTTCCGGGACCGGCGACGTCAAGGTACTCGGAACTTCGACCGGTGTTGAGATTCACGAAGCTTCTGGGACCGCGACTTTCACGGGTGGTGCGGCGACCTCTATCGACGTTTCGATCGACGGTACGCGTGTCGTCGTGGGAACTTCGTCCAAGATGTATGTGGTTCATAAATCCGCGGGTGTGTGGACGCAACTGGGATCGGACATCGCCGGGAACGCGCCTCGGGTCGCCATTTCGAGGGACGGATCTAAAATCTTTTCGCACGACCTTGTCCTGAAATCCTACGAATACGTCTCTGGGAGTTGGACGACCTACCTTCCTGATCTGACGGCATCGGGCGCTACGAGCAAAGTGTCGTCTTCCACCGACGGTGATATAGTAGCGGTCGGTACTAATGTCTACAGTAAACAGTCCGTCACTACGACCGCTGGATATACCTTCAACGCCTCAGGGTCCACATTCTCTGGAACTGAACAGGCCGTGAGTGGGAACGGAAACGTCCGAGTCGTTGCCGATAAAAGTGTCAACAGTAGTACCGGCCAAGCCTTGATATACGAGAAAGTCGGTGGTAGTTGGTCCTCGACTGCATCCGCCACGTTCACGGGTGCGAGTGCCACCGAGGAGTTTGGTCGCGACGTGGATGTCAGTAACGACGGAACCCGTGTGGTCATAGGGTCAGGAACCAAGATGGTCGTTGTCGAAAAATCGGGTGGAAGTTGGTCCCAGCTCGGATCGGATATTGCCGGGTCCACGACGAAAGTGGCAATTAGTCGCGATGGATCGAAGGTTTTTGCATACAGCGGTTCCGATATGAAATCATACGAATATGTCTCTGGGAGTTGGACACAATATTTACCCGATCTCACGGGGTTGAGTTCCATCACGAGGTTGGCGCCATCGACCGATGGTGATATCGTAGCTCTCTCGAAAAACAATGCGAACCAGGTGTACAGTAAACAGTCCGTCACTACGAGCGCTGGGTACACAATTTCCCAGCCTGTAGCGACCTTCCAAGAACCGGGGGGGTCTGTGATTTCGAATAACGGATTGGTCGCTGTGACATATGACAACAGCTCGATCGGAGAAGTTAACATATTTGAAAAGGATTCGGGTGGAAACTGGCCTTCCACCGCCTCGGCGACGTACACGGGGTCCTCTACAGGTGAATATTTCGGGCGGGTCCTAGGCGTTTCGGACGATGGAACTCGCGTTGCCATGCAATCTTCCTCGAAGATGATGGTCGTGGATAAATCAGCCACGACGACGACGTACACAGTGACGGTCGCAAGTGTAGGTGGTGGTAACAGGTACCACATCGACGGTATCGATCGTGCTTCGCTAACGTTCTATCGCGGAAACACATACGTATTTGACCTTTCAGATGCGTCAAACAACGGCCACCCTCTCGTCTTTTCTCCAACTACCACCGGGGTAGTCGACAACTACAGCACGAATCTACCCGGAACTACGGGTTCGCAAGTGACCTTCACAGTGCCCGCGAATGCACCGTCCAGTATGTCTTATCTTTGCCAGACACACGGATCTGGTATGGGTTCAACGATTACCGTCAGCGATAGGGTTTGGACGCAGATCGGCTCGGATATTACGGCATCCTTCAATGCCATGACCGGAAGTTGTATGTCTGGTGACGGTACGAAGGTTTTCGGATCTTCGGCGGTACAAGGCGGAGGAACCAGTATTAGCCAGGTGGGGTCAGACATCTACGGACTTGCGGGTGACTACGTCGGATCGGTAGCAATGTCCTCGGACGGCCAGCGCATGGTCATCGGAGCACAACTGCACAGTAGTAACTTAGGCACTGCGCGCGTGTACGATTGGAACAGTGGAACTTCTCAGTGGACGCAACTGGGGCCAGACATCGACGGCGAGAATGCGAATGATAGGTTCGCTTACGTTGTATCCATGTCTTCCGATGGAACTCGTGTCGCGATAGGCACCCCGTTTAACGACGACGGTGGGACAAACGCGGGCCACGTGCGCGTGTACGATTGGAACAGTGGAACTTCTCTGTGGGATAAAGTAGGTTCAGATATCGACGGTGAGGCCGCGGGTGATTATTCCGGATACGCGATTTCGCTTTCAGGGGACGGCAGCAGACTCGCGATAGGTGCTTATAAAAATAAAGGTGTCACTGGTACCCTTACACAAGCCGGCCACACACGGGTGTTCGTGTGGAGCAGTGGGAGTTGGAGCCAAGTTGGTTCAGACATCGACGGCCCTGGGAATAGGTATGACAGTTCCGGATGGTCGGTCTCACTTTCATCGGACGGTACCCGCCTCGCAGTTGGTAGTACTTTGCATGACAGCAACGGCGACAACAACGGTCTCGTGCGCGTATATTCCGAGAGTAGTGGGAATTGGAACCAGATTGGTTTAGATTTGGCCGGTGAAGATGCGCAGGACCAGTTCGGCTCTTCCGTGTCCCTGAGTAGTGACGGAACGCGAGTCGCGGTTGGCGCTGCTTACAACAAACCCTTAGGAGTCAATCCCCGCGGTGCGGCGTACGTGTATTCTGAGAGCGGCGGGAGTTGGACGCAAATGGGGTCGGACATACACGGCGAAGCCGATTACGATAGATTTGGATTCGCTATATCGTTGTCATCGGACGGGACGCGCGTGGCGATCGGCGCATTTTTAAACAAGGGAGGCTTGACTGGCTTCGACGACTACGGCGATGAGTACGAGGACGCCGGCCACGTGCGCGTGTACGATTGGGACGCAACTTCTTCTCAGTGGACGCAACTTGGGTCGGACTTTGATGGCGAAGCCGCGTCCGATTACTACGGACAACACGTCTCGATTTCGGGGGACGGCACGCGCGTGGCGATCAGCTCAATGTATAATGACGGCGGTGGCAATAACTCCGGCCAGGTGCAGGTGTACTCATTTGTACCCCCCGCTACACAGTACGCTTCGTCATGGGAATACAGTGGTAGTAGTTGGTCGCAGTACCGCCCTGATATCACGGTGAGCAACACTATCTCCAGAATCTCTCACTCGACAAACGGTGAAATCCTCGGTTTGGAAGATGCGACTCGAACCTATATTTACGCGACGACCGGCTCGGCGTCTACGTATACTAAGCGCCACGCCGATGCTTTCTATTCAACCCAAAACCATTCCATGACCGATGACGGTGCGAATGTGATTTCTGGAGACTTCTCTGGTTCGAGAGTGTGGAACGGTACTAACTACGTGTACGACGGTGCGAGTGGAACAAATGCCCCCTGGGGCCGTCTGACATCCCCCGACTTAGTCGAAGTTTCTGGAAACGGGAACCTCGTATTTCGGGTCGATAATGACGCAAACAACCTTAGGATCTACAGTAAATCGACAGTGAATGGAAACGTCCAGTGGACACTGTCAACGAGCCTCGCGTACACGTACTCTCCAGTGAAAATGTCAGCACTCGGAAGTGATGCTATCATCGTCACAGGGTCGGGGTCGGCGGGTGCCAAGATTTACGACATCACGTACACCGCCGGTGGTACAACTGACCAATACGCCACGCGTGGGTCTGTCATTTCGGGGAACATGATTGACATGAGCGACGACGGTTCGACAGTTGTTGGTTGGATCTCTTCTGGGTCTATGACCTGGAACGGCAGTACAGATTACGCATATGATGGATCGGGTGGTACACAGGTTCCCTGGTACGGGAGTATGATAAGTCCTTACGACGATTGGGAAATGGCTCATAATATTAGAATTTCCGGGGACGGAACAAGGGTCGTCGCGGTGAGTAGTTTCAGCGGCGGCGGGGGTGAAACGTTTCTACGGATGTGGTTCAAGTCTGGTAGTAGTTGGGCCGACACGGGTGTCACGATGTTGGAGATTAATGGAGTTACTGGAGTTGAGGATGTGAGCCTCAACACGGACGGCACTTTCTTCGGGATCGACGAATCGACTCAGGTTAAGTTCTTCGATGTAATTTACAACGCAGGATCAACCACCGATCAATACGTCATTCGAGGCTCTGGTTTGGGTTCTGGGAGTAATCACGATTTATCCGACGACGGTGACTATGTGGTGTACACGAACGTCAGTCCCGGTACCAAGGCGTGGAACGGTAGTTCTTGGGCATACAACGGACCGGCTGCGTCGTCAGGGGCGTGGAGTTCGAATCACACAGTACTTGCACTTTCAGGTGACGCGACGAAGGCGATCGCGTTCAAGTCGACCACGAACGAGGTGATTCTTTACACAAAGGACGCGCAGCACGAGTGGTCAGAAAACGTTACTTTAACACAGACGGGTGTCACCGCGTTATCAATCGACACGGACGGGAGTATCGTCGGGGTCGTCGCGAACAGTCAGACGAAGTTTTATACCTTCGGTAGCACACAATCTCCGATCGGCTGGGTTTCACACTCTTCCTTTCAAGACACGGCCGAGCCGGGTTTCGCCCAAGCATTCGACATTTCGAACGACGGAGATGCAGTTGTAGTAGGCGTGTCCGGCGACGGGACGAGTTCGTATAGAGGTGCCGTCCGAGTGTACGACTACACGTCGAGTTGGGCTCTCCGTTCGACGATAACACCGCCGAGCGAAACAGCTGCTAATGGTAACGTGGGCTATAGAAATTTCGGCAAAAGCGTTTCTGTATCGAGTGATGGAACCAAGATTGCTTACCTGGGCGATCAGGGTACCTACTCAGGCTCAGCTGATTGGACTCAGTTGGGCTCTGATATTGACGGCGAGGCTACATCGGACCAGTCCGGGTTTTCGGTATCGATGTCGTCGGACGGCACGCGTGTGGCGATCGGCGCCCCGTATAACGACGGCAACGGCTCTAACGCCGGCCACGTTCGAGTGTACTCCGAGAGCGGTGGGGCTTGGACCCAGGTGGGTGCCGATATCGACGGCGAGGCCTATAATGACGACTACTCCGGAACGTCGGTATCGATGTCCTCAGACGGCACGCGCGTGGCGATCGGTGCAACTGGGAACGACGGCAACGGCAACGGCGCCGGCCACGTGCGCGTGTACGCCGAGAGCGGCGGGACGTGGACCCAGGTGGGTGCGGACATCGACGGCGAGGCCGCGGGCGACCAGTCCGGAAGGTCGGTATCGATGTCCTCAGACGGCACGCGCGTGGCGATCGGTGCAAATGCGAACGACGGCACCGACTCTTATGCCGGCCACGTGCGGGTGTACGCCGAGAGCGGCGGGACGTGGACCCAGGTGGGCGCCGACATCGACGGCGAGGCTGTGTACAACCAATCCGGGTGGTCGGTATCGATGTCCTCAGATGGTACGCGCATGGCGATAGGCGCACTTTATAACGGCGGAACCGGTCATGTGCGAGTGTACTCCGAGAGCGGCGGGACGTGGACCCAGGTAGGCTCAGACATCGACGGCGAGGCTGCGAACGACCAGTCCGGGCGGTCGGTATCTATGTCCTCGGACGGCACACGCGTGGCGATCGGCGCCCCGTATAACGACGGCAACGGCTCTAACGCCGGTCACGTGCGGGTGTATGCGGAGAGCGGCGGAGCGTGGACCCAGGTGGGCGACGACATCGACGGCGAGGCTGCTGGTGACAACTCCGGTTACTCGGTATCTATGTCCTCAGATGGTACGCGCGTGGCGATCGGCGCTTATGGGAATGGCGCCACCGGCTCTTATGCCGGCCACGTGCGCGTGTACGCCGAGAGCGGCGGGACGTGGACCCAGGCGGGTGCGGACATCGACGGCGAGGCTGCGGGCGACTGGTCCGGAAGGTCGGTATCGATATCCCCGGACGGCACGCGGGTGGCGATAGGCGCTATTTTTAACGACGACAACGGTAACAACAGCGGCCACGTGCGCGTATACTATTTTCTTCCTCAAACCATGAACCCAAACCGTAGCGAAGCTTCGACTCGCGACTGGCAAAATTCGGCGTGGGTCAACCCGGCGTACGCCAGTGATGAAGTCACGTTAACAGAGGTCGTCCCCGTGTCGGAGGACAGGGATCTGGAAACGGTATCGATGAGTTACGACGGAACTCGGTTCGGGGTGCGAGCTTCGTCCGGGAGCTACGACGCGATCGTAAAGAAGGTCGATACTTTAGTCATCACAACTACGGATATACTCGGGTGGACGAAGCGAGGTGATATCATAAGTTTCGATACCACCGATTCAGTCGCCGCGACCACTAGTCGAAGCATGAGATCTTCTGTGGATGGGAACACCGTCGCGTTCGGGTACGTCAACTCGAGTGGAGTGAAGATTAGGGTTTACGGCTTCGCGTCGGGATCCTGGTCCCAGCTCGGTTCGGAGATTTCAACCACAGGAACTACTATATCCATGGACGTATCTAGCGACGGAACGAGGGTCGCGGTCCTCTCGGGAGACACGGGTCGCGTGTTCGCGTACGGTGGTGGATCATGGTCGCAGTTCGGGTCGTCGATCGCGTTCCGACCCACGGGTGTGAACACCATCAAAATAAGCGGGAACGGTAACTACGTCGCACTGGGGAACAACACACCGAGTGATCCTTACCCTTTCAACATCCTGCGCGTTTACAAAAAGAATGTAGACTGGGAATTGATTTCACCGACGATGACCCTCACGAAGACACCCTCGAACTTTTTCGGAGCCGGTTTCGGTCTACTGAACGACGGTTCCAGATTGGTTCATTATACAGATTCGGGTGTTGAATTCGCTTCATTCATCACGACCACGGGAACGGACTTCACACAACACTCTACGGACATCACGGGTAACGGTGTCGGGTCCAACTTGGCGTTCGATAATAGTGGTAGTACCTTGGTGACGAGTTCCTTCACGGATAATGTCATTCGAGTCTACGATTCAAGTCATAACCAAGTAACTACTTTCGATGTTAAAATAATGTACGCAGACATCGAGCAACCATTCGGCAGTCCCGATGCTATGGAAACGAAACCGTTCGCCATCACGAAAGACGGTACCAAAATAGTCACCGTGGCGCCACCGGGTGTAAGTGGTTTGCGCGCCATCGTCTACAAAAAGCAGAATGGGATATGGTCACAAGAGGGAAACACGATTGAAATCGCAGTCACCGATCGAATCTCTTCGGTGGATATAACCAACGATGGAAATACTGTTATTGTGGGTAGTATAGACGAGGCTGCGTACGGGGCCAATCCCTGCCCGGGTAGAGCACAGGCTTTTACCCTTTCGAACGGTACGTGGTCTCAGCTGGGTGGGACAATAACCAACCCCGAGGGGAATCATAGGTTCTCAAACGTAGTTGCCATTTCAGACATCGGAACAATCGTAGCCGCAGGTCACTACACGTACAACGGTGGGCGACCTTTCGGTGTTGTGAAAACGTACGAATCCAAGGATGAGATTCAGGACATCTCGTTCGGTCCTCCGATCATAGAGCTGATCGGTAATTCCTACATTAGGCTACCGCTTAATGCGATATACACAGAATTAGGGGCGACTATTACCACGCAAGCGTCAACTTCGCCCGAAATCAAAATAACTGGTACCGTTAAAACGGGTATCCCGGGTGTATACACGATTCGGTACGAGTGTGAAGATAGCCTTCGTAAGAAGGCGACGCCGATCTTCCGTCAAGTTGAAATAATCTCCGCCGTACCAACTTTCAGAATCAAGGGAGAACCGATCGTTTACCACACAAAAGATATTTTATACACGGATCAGGGTATTGAAGTTTTCTCGGGCTACGAAGATGGAACGGATTTCGAAATGTTCTATATAACACCAGGATCACCGTTTTCTCCAATTCTAGTCAGTAATTCGGCGTTCACACCGACCCAGGAAGGTGACTATACGATTGTATGGGTAGACCAGCTCATAGATGAGCATCTCCGCACAGGTTCGCTACACACGCGTGTAGTCCGAGTCAGGGAGAGGCCCATCATCACCCTAACGGGTGCGTCGGTCATCTATCATCGTTTATTCGATCCATTCGTTGACCCGGGTGTGACCATAACACAAAGTAGCTACGGTTTCGAGGGAACCACCACGGCGACGGCGATAAATCCCAACCTCTCGGGGGTCTACACCATCACCTACACAGCGGTTGATAAATTCGGGATCGAAGCCGTTACCGTCACGAGAACCGTGGACGTCAGGGAAAGGCCTTCGATCACGGCGGCGCAGACCTCCTTTTACAACATACTCAACGATCCCATATCCGTACCCACACCCACGGTCAGTCCATCTAACCTCGCGTCCCTACTACAATCGTCTAATAACATCGACATAAACGCGAGAGGTGATTACACAATTACGCACACCCTGACGGACAGTGTCGGTATATCCGCGCAACCTTTCACGCAACAATTTTCCGTGGGCACGCACGGAACTTTGACATTCAGCGACACAGGAACTGTATTCGCACTCTCGAAAAACGGTGGTGACCTAGCCGTGTTCGACACGACACTGAAGACATACAAAGTTCAGGGTTTCGCGCAATACGGAGACGTCGCCACACCGGCACCTCCCACCTCCATCAAGTTCACACCCGATGGCCAATACATGGTCGTCGGCATGGCGTCGCACCTGACGATCGGCGTCGCCCGCGTGTACAAGAAGAACGTCACTTTCTCGAGTGGATGGGAACAAGTCGGGTTCGATCTTTTCGGGACGGATTATCTCGGTAAGTTTGGCGAGTCTGTCGATATCAACGCCGACGCGACTAGGATAGTGGTTGGTGCACCGGAGGCGGGTACGGCGATTTTGAAATCGGGGTCGGTCAAAATTTACGACTGGACCGGATTTTTCTGGAAACAATCGTCATTCGTTGTCGAAGGGACGATCCCTAGTCAGCTCATGGGCTTCTCAGTCTCGCTCGATAACGAGGGCACGACCCTCGCTGTGGGGTCACCCGGTCACACCACGACCACCGTTTCTGGCACGACCATTACCACGGCTAACGTCGGTAAGGTGTCCGTGTACAAACTGTCTGGATCCGATTGGCAACTCTCAGGATCCGAAATCGAAGATGGGACCGAGGGGAAACGGAACGGTACGTCGGTTTCCTTGTCGCGCAGTGGAAACGTATTGGCGGTGGGCTCCGTACTTGGCGGCGGCGTGAGAGTCTACAGATACAGCACCGATTGGACGCTTTACGGATCGCACGTCCAGGGAAGTTTCGGCGAGTCAGTGTCCCTGTCGTCCAATGGAAACACGCTGGTGGCTGGGTCGAAGGACGAAAACAAGGGTCGCGTCTATAAGTACACGTTCGGTGGTGACGGTTGGTCCCGAAGCACGGATACTTTTGACACGATCGTCGCAGGAGAAGGAAGCACGACCTTCTTAGGTAAGAAAGTGAGCTTGGACGGCTCGGGTGAGTTGTTGTGTGTCTCGTCGAACACCGATGTACGTATTTACCTGGTTTAAAAATATCCACTACTACTAATAAAGATGTCTGGAGCACTCGCGCAATTGATTTCGCGTGGGCAGCAGGACCGGCACATCACCGGGAATCCGGAGACGACGTACTTTCACACGCGGTTCAAGCGCCATTCCAACTTCAGCGCGTTCACGCATGTGCAGACCTTACAACAACACCCCGCCGCGGGGAAGTTTAGCACGGTTCGCATCCAGAAGATGGGAGACCTGCTCTCCTACGTCACGATCGTCGCCGATGATCCCACTGAGGGATCACAGCTCATCACGGATTGGAGGACAATAATCAAGCACGTGGACCTTTACATAGGCGGTCAGCTTATTGATTCCCAGGATTCCGAATTCAGTGAAGGCATAGCCATCGACCTGTTCGCGAACACTTATTCCAAGACCTACCCGGCGTCTCTGCACGGCGGCGTGGGATCTCAATCGTACTTTTACCCGCTCCGCTTCTTTTTCGAAAACTGGCAAACGAGTCTCCCCTTGGTAGCGCTCAACTTCCACGATGTGGAATTGAAAATTTACTGGCAGGATGACTTACCTGATTACACGTACATGGTCGACGCGTGTTTCATCATGTTGGACGAGGACGAAAGGAACTTCTTCGCGTCCACGCGTCATGATATCCTCATCTACCAAGTCCAGAAGAATGAACCGAGCAATCAAAAGTCGATGGACTGTGTGTTTTCGCACCCCGTTAAGTATTTAGCCAGTAGTAACGTCACCGCAGATAACGTGAACAACGCGTTAGTCTCTTCAATCAACAAAGTGAAGCTACAAATAAACGGCGTTGATTTGGTTGACTGGAAACGATCCGTTCCGTATTATACTTCGATTCCTTGTTACTTTCACTCGGATTTTTCGGCGAGTAACACCGAGCAACTTTTCTTCTACCCATTTTGTCTATCCGCGGGAAAATATCACCCGACGGGAACCTTGAATTGTAGCAGGATAGATTCACTTAAAATCCAGTGCACGGAAAATATAAACACACCCGTGTACGCCGTGTCGTATAACATTTTAAGAGTGGATAAGGGCATGGCCGGAACGTTATACGCAGATTAATTTTGTACATATCATATAGGAAATGAGTGACACCAAGGGCAAGTCCAACGCACCGTGGAACGAGTGCATTGGACAGATGAAGGGCCAGCAGGGTGTTTCTCGTAGGAATGCACAAGCGGATTCTTTAAGACTCAATGATTTTCTGGATGCGAAGTTCAAGGGAACCAATTATAAGATTGGGTCCTCATCCGCCTTTCAGGTGGGTGTCAAGTACGGCATCAACCCAGATCTTCTCAAGGGTGTTAAAAAAATCCCGTCACAATACATCATCGCCTCGAGTGGACAGGTCCTCCACGGGGAGAACACGGGCGATATTTTCGGGTGGTCGACGGATCTCTCCGAGGACGGTCTCACGTTAGCGGTCGGCTCGATCTTGAACGATAACACGAACGGGTTGAACTCGGGGAGCGTTCGAGTGTACACGCGATCGAACCCCGACGAAGCGTGGGTCCAGAAAGGTGTGGACATAGACGGCGAAGCTGCGCAGGATTATTCAGGATGGTCCATCGCACTTTCCGCCGACGGTGATCGCCTCGTCATCGGCGCCGTCTTCAACGACGACGGGGGTAATATAAACACGGGACACGTCCGCATCTACGACTGGAACGCAGGTACTTCGCAGTGGGTCTCCGTCACTGAGATTAACGGCGGCGCCGGTGACTTTTTTGGTTATTCGGTGTCGCTCTCCAGGGACAAGAACCGCCTCGCCGTCGGCGCACCTTACGGGCTCAGTCAAAGGGGGTACGTGAGTGTCTATTACAATAACAGTGGCGCGTGGCAGAAAATCCAAGACGTGGCTGGACCCACGTACAACAAGGGGAAGTTCGGGAAACGTCTCTCCCTGAATGACGATGGGACTCGTCTCGTCGTTTCGGCGCCGCACGCGCTCGGCGATACGGGTGTCGTATATTTTTACGCCGTGAATCAGTCGGCGGTGAATTTACTATCCACGAAGATGGGACCAGGTCCCGGCATGAAATTCGGACATACCCTCGATCTTAAGGGCAACACATTGGTGGTAGCTGATCTCACGAGCTTACCGTTGAAAATGCACGACATGTCTTCGGATACATTCGTCACACAGGCAGCCCCGGCGGGTATTTTTCGATCCTCCGAAACGAAGGTGAAATTGTCTCAGGACGGTAACGTGGTACTGCTCAGCATGCCGGCGTTAAACACCGAGGACAACGTCATAGACTCCAAGGCAATAAAACAATCCTCGTTCAACAAGTTGGGCCTGGTTAAGATATTCGCTCGTGACGGTGACACGTGGAAGCAACGCGGATGGGATATGAAATCGTACGCCAGTAACAACGACGAATTTGGGAGGTCGATCAGCATCTCCGGGGACGGCTTGATCGTTTGCATTTCCGCACCTCGCAAGGATGATTTGAGCACGGATCGAGGATGCGTGACTGCGCACACGGTGCGACCGATATCTTACTACGTCAAACCGAAGATCACCTTGATGGGTCTAAACCCTCAGCCCTTGGAGGCCAACACCAGCTACGCAGAGGCCGGTGCTATCACCGACACGGGTGCAGTTGTGACCATCGTGGGTGACATCGAGGATAACAGTGTCGAGGGGCGACAGTACACGGTGCGATACACGGCCGCCAGTGCCTTTGAAAGCACGGCCGTCGAAAGGACTGTCGTCATAACAAAAGATCCGACCGTTCCTGTGCTGACTTTCAACGGCGACGCCATCGTAAAGATTCCGGTGAATGGGGTGTTCAACGATCCAGGGGTAACTTCAAACATACCCGCGACGATCACTGCCGACACGTCTCGCGTCAATTTCCAAGAGGTAGGTGAGTACCAGATCGAATACACGGCGGTGTCAACATATGGGATCTCGTCCACGACGCTGATAAGGCGGATTTTTGTCGTCTACGACATCGAACTCGAAATCGCCGACTTGGTAGGCCGGGTGACGTGTCTGTCGAAAGATGGATTTGTTGCGGGCGCGGGTGATTTCGTGGAGAACAGCGTGATCTTGTACGAATGGGACTCGATCACACCGGTGGAGTGGAAAAAGATCGGTCAGAAAATCGTAGGTCCTGATAACTCGAGTTTCGGGGCGGCCCTTGACCTGTCGACGGATGGATTGACGATCGCCATCGGCGCTCCTGGATTGACTGGGATGGTGAGAGTTTACCAATACAACTTTCTCGTGAACACATGGGAGCAAAAGGGTGGTGACATAACAGGCGTGGACAACGGGGACAAAATAGGAGAGTTCTTGTGTATAAGCGGTGATGGAAACGTCATTTCCACTGGAAGTGCTACTCCTACGAGTACCAAAAACCCGTACGTTTCTTCGTACCGTTACTCCACCTCGACCGATTCATGGACGAAGTTTCACGAGTACGTGGAACCGTTTAAACTCCCGTCGAACGTCGTCTCGAAACCATTTTCCGGATCTTTAAATTCGAGTGGAACGAGATTGTTACTAGGTGTGCCGGTGAACAATTACTCAACGGGTGCGATCTTCCTGTTTGATTTGAACACTGATCACAAACTCGTGAGTATATTCGGTGATGCAGTCGGTGCAAACCTGGGTCAGTCGGTGAAGTTGTCACCGGTTGGAGATACGTTCGTGTATGGGGACGTCTCCGCGGCGTGTGTGAAAGTCTACGCGACGAACGCCGCAACGGGGTTTTGGGGTCAACTAGGCGAATCCATTACCGAGTCGTACTCGTCCAGTGGCGAGTTCGGTAAGTTCGTTGACATCTCGCGTGACGGTACGATCGTCACTTTCTCCGACCCGTCCACGAGTCAGGGTAAAGGGCAAATATACCAATACACTTGGGATGCTTTGAATCTGTCGTGGGGGCCTAACATGGTCGAGATTAAGAACAACATCACCGGATCTTTCTTCGGTCGTAAATTTTATGTCACCGAGGACGCTTCAAAAATACTGACGGAGAGTAGCTTCGCGTTTCAGTACTTTCGGTGGAACGTCGCGCGGCCGACGTTTTCGATCAATGGAACTCGCATTCTCCGCTTATCCATCGATCAGGGATATGATTACAGCAGCTACGTCACGAGCTTGGCGAACGTCACGGTCACGGGTGCGGTGAATCCAGCCGTCACGAACGATTA
>Ga0233438_10002694_pt1 | contig 17280 bp, 18 predicted proteins | sample SI_123_September_FD_182720 | JGI IMG/M metagenome (GOLD analysis project Ga0233438, IMG submission 182720) | Seawater microbial communities from Saanich Inlet, British Columbia, Canada - SI_123_September2016_10_MG | ecosystem: Environmental > Aquatic > Marine > Inlet | place: Canada: British...
ACTTGTCAACAATAAAGTCTTTTGATGAAAGCCCAACACCTCCTGAAGATTTAAATGCTTCACAGATTCCTGTTAACAATGACAGTCAAGATTCCGACGAAGAGGAAGTAAAAGAAATGATAGCGGGATTGAAATAATATAATTGAAAGTATACTATTTTTTTTGTTACCTGATTTAGCGTGAGTATAAGGAGCTAGGTTGATGCCAGAGTTGCCTGAAGTGGAAGTCACTCGCTTGCAGCTAAAGCCATATCTCGAAGGTCAACAGATACAGTCAGTGATGGTTGGTGACAAACAGCTTCGCTATCCATATCCCGAAACCTTATATGACTGGCAGCCTGTAAAACTCAATGAATTAGATCGAGTGGGAAAATATCTTATTTTTAAGTTTGGTCATGGCAATCTTTACTGGCACTTTGGCATGACTGGACACCTACGTATTGAACCAATTGGCACCATATTAAAAAAACATGACCATGTAGTTGTGCAAACAGAATTTCATGCGATTCATTACCATGACCCACGAAGATTTGGGTTTATGATTTGGCAAGACCTTAAACAACCAGTGCCTGATGGAGTACAAAGGCTTGGCAAAGATCCAATGAAAGGACTAGAAATAGCAGATATCAATCGATTATGTGACACAAATAGCAAGATGATTAAGTCACAACTATTGAACCAAAGCTTGATCACTGGGATTGGCAATATCTATGCCTGCGAGTCATTATTTTTAGCAAATATTCATCCAAAAAAAATAGCGTCAAAGATGAGTGATCAAGAGAAAGAGCGCCTGATGATGGCAATTGATAAAACTCTCAAATTGGCCATCTCAAAAGGTGGTAGCTCCCTAAAGGACTTTAAATCTCCACTGGGTAATATCGGTTATTTTCCAATGATTGCTCGTGTGTATAATCGCAATCAACAACCTTGCTCAGTATGCCAAACATTAATCAAAAAAATCGTCATTGAACAAAGATCCACTTTCTTTTGTGAAAATTGCCAAGTTTAGTCAGATGCACTTTTAAGGCGTTCAAACTTTTCTGTTAATTGCTGTGGTGTCTCTTTTTTATTTGGATCTAGCGTAATACAATCTTCAACAGGACATAACGCTTGACACTCAGGCTCTTGATAATGTCCCACACATTCTGTGCACTTATCAGGATCAATATGATAGTACTGATCACCTTGATAAATTGCTTGGTTAGGACATGCTGGCTCACAAACATCACAGTTAACACAGGTGGAATGAATTTTAAGTGACATAGGCTTGCATCGACTTTATTTGGTGATAAACCGGACCTGGAACCCAAGGTTGAATATCACCACCATGCTTAAGAATATCTCTTAACCAACTAGATGAAAGCATTGACAACGATGGGTCAGTAGCAATAAACAACGTCTCAAATTCATCTGCTAGCTGACGATTCATTGCTGATAGACCCTGCTCATAGTGCCAATCATGTGTATTTCGAACACCTCGCACACAAAACGAAACGTTATATTCTCTAGCGCAATTAACTAATAAACCCTGATAGCTTACTACTTGGACAGGTAAAGATTGGCAAGATTGTTTGATCACATCAACACGTTTTTCAAGAGAGACACCAGCTTTTGCATCATAAACACCAACAATCACTTTAAAGTGCTTTATACAACGCATAATCACATCAAGGTGACCGATATGAAATGGGTCAAATGTACCTGGATATAAAACAGTTGGCACGTGATCAGTTTGCATAATGAAAAACGCAAAAATAGCTTAACATGATAACTGATTCCAACGATAACAGGAACAAGCTGGCCCTAAAACTTGCTTTGCCGAGACTAAAAGTCTAGCAATTGATAACTGACCAGGTAAACAATAGTTGGGTGCAATTTCAACCCAAGGCATTAGCACAAATAATCTTTGACTAGCACGTGGGTGTGGTAGCACTAAAGTGCGAGAGCGAAAATGTATAGACTGATAAGCTAATAGGTCAAGATCAATAATTCTTGGGCCAAAGCGGACCCCATGCATATCTCTTCCTAGTTGGCTCTCTACATGCTTTAAAAATTTTAAAATATTTTCTGGCGGGAGATGTGAAGTCATTTTTACCACCGCATTGATAAAAGATGGTTGCTTTACAAAACCGACAGGATCAGATTGATAAAGACTGGAAACTTGGCAAAGACTGGCATCTGGCCAAGCCATTAGTGCATTGATAGCCGTTTGGATGTTTTTAACTTTGTCACCCAGGTTAGTCCCCAAACCCACAAAAAAAACATGGCCTCCTGTCATACTTAATCTTGGCTACTGATAGGCACTTTATATTGGCCCCAAAATTTAACCAGCGGCCCTAATTTTGGGTTAAATAATGCTCTGAGAACCAAAAAATCATATGCTGCATGAAAACGGCGGTGTTGGGTGACTGACTTAATATGATAAGCACGTTTATTGTGCCATCTCAATTGAAAGTGCCATATTTGTTGAACAGATTCTACGACTGACCGAGGTAACTTCATATGACCAATTGATGAAACCAATACCTGATGCATCAGCTGATCAAGTTTTGGCTTGCTTGATTTTTTCTTTTTTTGGCGTGTTTGTTGTAAATCAAAAAATAACGGCCAAAATAAAACAGCAAATAGAAACACGACACTTCTTTTTTTATCTTCTTGAAAGCGTTGATCAGAATTGGCTAAAAAAGTTTGAATAAACTGAGCATAAATCGGTTGTGCGCGACACAATTCATGTAATGTTGGACTTAATGCCTGCCATAGACTCAAATCTTGCATGATTTTCCAGCAAGCGCAACCATCACCAAAATAGAACGACTTAATGATTTCAAGATACACCCGTTCCTTGGATGCATTAAGCAACAAATGCCTCGAGCGACTCATAAAGGAAAAAGTTTTTTCTGGAATTTGAAAGTTCAATTTAGCTGCAATACGAATGATTCTCAGCATCCGAATTGGGTCTTCATGCAATCGCTTACTCACCTTACCAATGACTTTTATTTGCCGCTGCTTAATATCTTGGTAGCCATCAAACGCATCACGAATTGAGCCATCACGAATGTCATAGTATAGAGCATTGATTGTCAGATCCCTTCTCAACACATCTGTTGATAATGAACCGTAAAAGCAATCATTTTTTTTCTTAAAAACCTGCCAAAGTGGCTTTGATCGTCTGAAGGTTGTCACCTCAATCATCCCGCCAGGATGACGCACATGGACAATAGGAAAGCGCCGTCCGATGCAGATACTATGTCGAAATAATCGACGCACCTGTTGAGGATTAGCCTCAGTCACGACATCAAAATCTTTGGGCGACTTATTTAGTAACAAATCTCGGACACCACCACCAACAATATAACTTTCATAGCCATTTTTTATTAAAACTTGAAGAATTTTGACAGCATTTCGATCAATGCTTTTGGCACATATCCCGTGATCTTTTGGCAAATATATTTTCCACTGTAATAAAAATCTAGCGCGATAAATAGATAAAAAATCACTGATCGATGACAACATCGCCTTAATAAAATTCAGAATAAACCCTTACCTTGCTTGCATAGCTTTGATCAATGTGGGACCTAATTTTACCTTATCTTGTGCTAAAGCAAAACCCAGCATAGTATCTTGCTGATTTGATAAATAGTGGTATTGATTATCACTGATGGCTTCCCATCGACCATGATCAGTGTTTGGTGGTAAAATTAATAATGGATATGTACTCGTTTTTACTTTGATCGGCATCAAAGGATAGTTAAGTGACTGGGGGTTACCATTTAAATAGTTGATAAAATTTTTGACTTGATGACGAATAGGAGCGATGTAGGGTAGCACTTTATCATGAATTTGAACACAATCGCCCAAAGCAAAAATATGTGGCACTGATGTTTGCATACCATCTTGTACCAAAATACCTCGATCTATTTTCATACTTAGATCATTAGCTAACTGTAAATTTGGATCAATACCAATTGCAGTAATCAATACATCACAATGCCAATCACTGGATGCATCAGTAACGTGCACTTGATCATTTTTCCCTTCAACCTTATTTATTTTTGCATTACATTTAAATTTAACTCCTTGACTTGATAGTGATGCCAATAGCTGCTGCGACATTTTAGCTGGCAACAAACCAGTCAGTGGCGCTGATTGATCACTACACAAAGTAACTGCATAGCCACTAGTCACTAAATCATGAGCAAACTCAGTACCAACTAATCCTGCACCAATAATCCCAACCGTCATACCTGGCTTTAGATAGGCCCGAAAGCGCTGATAATCTTGATAATGGTTGATCGAAAAAACACCTTTTTGATTGGCAATACCAGAAAATGACTTAGGACTTGCTCCTACTGCAAGCACTAGCTGATCATAACGCCAGCTTTGACCCGAAGTACTCTCAATATATTTTTCTTTAGCATTAATATGGCAGATCTCTTGCCGAGCTTGAATGTCAACCTGATACCGATTTGCCAATACTTCCGCTGACTGCATGATTAAGTTATCGAGATTTTTTTTCAATTCAAAAGATTGTGACAACATAGGTTTACTGTAAAAGAAACCATCATCTTTGGTCACTAAAGTAATCGACCGATCTGGAAAACAAGCACGATATTCTCGCACGCAAGTCTGAGAGGCCATCCCAGACCCAATAATCACTAGTCCCATTAAACCTTCTTCAATATCACCCCATCAGGATACCATCTTCTGACACTTTGAACGACCACAAATCGTTTCAAGTGGCTAATGATTTGGTAGAGATGGTTGAGGTTTTTGACTCTCAGCCAAAATACGACTTCAGCATAATCGCCAATATTGTTTTTTAATTCAATATCCTCAATATTGCTATCAGAGTCAGACACTGAAAATGCTAAATCAGCAAGTACACCTGGCTTATTTAATACAAATATTAAAATTCGAGAAACAAAGCTACCAGTCAGTTGTTCTGACCACTTAACTGCAACTGACTCTGACTGTTTTCGATGCTCTTTTAAACTCATGCTACATCTAGTGTCATGAATGATTAAACCTTTCTTCTCACGCATAAAACCGACAATGGTATCACCAGGTATTGGTAAACAACAAAGACTATAGGTCACTGCCAAACCAGGCTGGCCAATGGCTACTGATTTATTTTCAGAACTCACAATGACTTGCCCCGAACTATTGACCACTTTCTGCAACAGTTCCTTGACACCTTTCATACCACTACCCACTTGATAGTAGAAATCTTCCAAAGTTGCCCATGATTCAGTTTCGCCGAGAATCGAAACTTTATCCTCCATCTGCCTGTCAAATACTAAACTAATTTCTTTACATGCTTTAGATACTAACTGTTGACCTAATCGAACTAACTCTTCACGTTTTACTACATTCAATGATTGTAGAATGGCACTTCTGGCTCGACCAGTGACTACAATAGACAGCCAACTTTCTTTGGTGCAAATCTTACTTGCTGTGATAATCTCTACTGTAACGCCATTGGTTAAGACCGTATTAATAGGAGTTAACTGACGATCAATTTTTGCAGCAACACATTGATGTCCAACATCAGTATGAATGGCATAAGCAAAATCTAGTATACCTGCACCAACGGGTAGCTCTATGATTTTCCCTTTCGGTGTAAAGACATAGATGTTTTCTGGGAATAAATCAACTTTTACATACTCTAAAAATGAAGCTGAATCCTTAGAGCAGTCCTCAATTTCTATCAAGCGATTCACCCAATCTAATTTTGGTAAAGCGACAAGATCTTGATTTTCATTTGACTCTTTGTAAAGCCAATGAGCGGCGAGACCATTATTTGCAATACGATCCATTTGCTTGGAGCGAATTTGAATTTCAATTGGAATACTGTTAGGACCAAATAACACAGTATGCAATGACTGGTATCCATTTGACTTGGGCAAAGCAATATAATCTTTGAAACGATTTGGAAAAGGTTTAAAAGTTTGATGCAATATACCTAAAGTTGTATAACACTCTGCTGGGTCCTGAACGATAATCCGTAAAGCATGAACATCCATTACCTCAGAGAAAGATAAATGCTTATTCTTCATTTTTTGATAAACACTGTAGTATTGTTTACGACGATGTTTAATTGAGTAATACACCAACCCTTTTTTATCCATGACTTGCTTAATCACTGTCGTAATTTCATTCAGCATATTCTGATGTAAACCATATGATGAAGCCATGGCTTTTGATATCACTCTATGCCGAAACGGATAATAAATTTTAAACGCCTGTTCATCCAAAACATGACTGACTTGATACATCCCAAGTCGCTTAGCAATCGGGGCATAAATATCAAGTGTTTCGGCAGCAATCCGTTTTTTTTTCTCTAATGGCAAAGTTGAAAGCGTACTAATATTATGCGTTCGATCTGCCAATTTTATCAACACCACACGAATATCTTTAGACATAGCCAAAAGCATTTTTCTGAAGTTTTCAGCTTGCTTGTCAATTCTGGTTTTAAATTCAACTTGAGATAACTTAGTCACCCCCTCTACTAGAGAGGCAACCTCATTGTCAAAACGATGACTCAGGTCTTCACAAGTGACATCAGTGTCCTCTAATGTGTCATGCAATAGTGAAGCAATCACCGTTTGGGCATCCAACTTTAAGCCAGCAACAAGACATGCCACAGCGACTGGATGAGTCACATAAGGTTCACCTGTAAAGCGCAGTTGACCTTTATGCGCTTGATCCGCATATAAGAATGCCTCACTGACTTTTTGCTTACTTTGCTCTGATAAATAGCCTATCTTACTTCGCAATGGCTCATACAACTCATCAACTTTCTGCTGCATCTCAAACTAAACTTCTTCAACGAGTCCAGACTTCACCTCTAGCAAAGCAATCACTGTTGGCTTATGATTTTGTCTGTCGATTGACGTTTTGACTTCATAATCTGAAATCTTTTTTGCACGGTGAATTGCATAATTTACTAATGCAAATCGGTTTTTAAAATATTTCCGACAATCTTCTGCTGTTACTCTTGACATCGTTGCTCCTTATACTGACTTAACCAATTAGTTATCACTGGTTGCATATGCTCATTGGTGAACTGCTTGGCATCACCATGGCGTGCTAAAATTTTTATCAATTGACTTAAGCATCTATCAAAATCATCATTCATCACCACATAATCAAAGTTCTGGCAAGCTAACACTTCTTGATTTGCTTGATCAAGACGCTGCATAATCACTTGGTGATCGTCCTTATTTCTCCCAACTAAGCGAGTATTCAACTCTGCATACGATGGCGGCAAAATAAAGATCAAATTAGCATGGGGAAACTGTTGCTTGATAGACATTGCACCCTGTATATCCAGCTCTAAAATAATATTTTTATCATTGGCGCCATTAAACTGACGTTTACAAGTACCATAAAAATTACCATAAACTTCAGCATACTCAAGCCAATCATTCTGCTTGATTTTCTGTAAGAATGCTTCGCGCGATATAAAATAGTAATGCTCGCCTGACACTTCTCCAACTCTTGGCAAACGTGTCGTATGGGATTTTGACAAAAAAAAGCGATCGCTATTCGTTAATAAAGCATTGACTAATGATGATTTGCCAGCACCAGATGGAGCGGAAATAACACTAATTTTGTCCAGATCCATTAATGACCAGTTTTTGAACTGCGAGTTCTATGTTATAGTAACGGCCCTCAAATTTAAATACTTTTCAAAAAGGAAAAATATGACCGATGCTTATGTTGATCTACAAAAAGCAATCAACCTATATATTAGAGCTTACTTAGAGAAAAATAAGATCAAAAAAGGTGATCAATTACTTAAGCGTGTCTACCACGCAATAGATCTCATGATTATTAAAGAAGCACTCAACATGACTGATGGCAATAAAACAGCCGTCTCTAACCTGCTTGGAATCGGCCGAATTACATTGAACAATAAAATAAGTTCGCTGAACATCAACGCCAAACAATTTAAAAAAAAGTGACAGCAATACAGCGCAAACCAAAATTAATATTTAAATGCATGATTGATACTATATCAATGACGTCAAACTAATGATTTTTTTACTTGATTAACAATGTCTTATCATCTAATTAGTGCTTACACACACAATGGTTGAGTTTGCAGATTTTCTTGATCTTCTTTAGGCATCCTCAATAAATTTTTTTCACGAATCAACTCATCCAAGGTTTGATATCTACTTGTTTTTAGCTCACTAGAAAGAGTGGAATGGAAATTCGTGATGCAATCTACAATAGGATTAAACTGTGATTTCAATTGATGATCAGCGAGCTGCTTGATCATCCATATTGTCCATATACTGCAAGTATTGCTGTCTTGCTGAAACTTGGGGTATGACTCTACATGATAATTGAACTCATAGCTTATGTTGGCGTCATAGTCTCGTATATGACTTTCAAAAGCCTTTTTCATTTGTGGCTCTAGATCATGCCGGCCGCCAAAAGGGTTAATTACTCTTATATCAAATGATAGCTTCTGACCTAAATCACTTTTTTTAGCGTCAATGCAAAGCGTTATCCAATGATTATTGTCAATCTGATAAGGATGTAAAAAACGATAATCCTGTTGTTCAGTGCTCATAAATTGTTGATGAAAATCTCCAATATAATTTATGCTCAACGGGACATGATCGGACAAAACAAATGATCTTGTCTTAAAATCTTTCACCAAGTTATCTAAGTCCGATAAGCAAGGTGCATCTTGGTATAACTTGGTAGATTTATTGTCCATGTTATTCTTCTGGTTTATGCTTTCTATGAAATCATCAATATCACGTAGATAATTCCCATAAGGCTCCGCCGACCTCATATACTCCACAATATTTGCTCTTATCACATTTTTTTTATTTGCCTCACAAGGCCATATATCATTAAAAGGCTGATGGGTTTTATCCAATGAAATACAAATGCCATTAAATTGCAAGGCGAAAATAATAAAAATAAACCAAATAAAACAGACAGTAAGTTCAAGTAAGAACACAGTAACTGATACTAAAGACAAACAGTAAATGGCAAAAATTAATATTGGAAAAGTGGACAAAAAAGCCAAAAAGACACAAAATTCAATTCCTAATGATTGCTCTGCTTCTTTTTCGCTTTTGGCTTGCGTATCTTGCAAGTCTTGATGATTTATTTCTTGTTCAGAGGTTACTTCGTATAAACTTTTATCATCAATGTTAAGCCAAATATAGTTAAACAAACTTTGTTTATTATATGTTTTCTCATACCATCCAGAAAATTGACGTCTAGCATTTTCACAAACTGCATGAGGTCTTATCGAAGGATGACAATTTTTACTACCAGATTCTGAATTAATGCCTGGTAAATATGAGTATTTTTTTTTAACCTCAACAACCTCTCGATTGTCTTTCTTGCCCGAATCTACATCTACTTCAGTTTTTCTCGCATCACTAGAATCTTTCAACAATTCTTTTAATAAACAATCTACCTCTTTAGTATCAAGATTATATGGCTTGTTATACATCCTCTCTGCTACCTCATAGGGAGATAGTGTTAATGCATAAGATTTTTTCATAAAAATAGTTAAGATTTTGCATTAAAAATACCAAATATATATTTTTTTTCAATATTTTTATTTTTTTTATCTGCAGTCAACTAGACTTGGTAGCTTGATACTTTATTGATGAGAAACAGTGCAAAACAAAACCGCACTCAAATACGATTTATCTACATGGACAATAAAAGTATAATGAATAAAAAGGCATTTTATTTTGATTGATAACAAGCCAAACTAGCTGCCATTTAAACTGAACGAAGGTAACAGGCTCTGCCACAGAGTGCGATAAGCCTGTTCACCTAGTATTTACGAAATATTTTAATGCGTAACTTCCATTAACTCAGCAATCCTTTTGACATATAAGGAAGGATCCTTTAACTTTCCGCCTTCTGCAATTAATGCTGATTCGTATAAAAAGCTTGACCACTTGGCAAAATCATCATCACTCTGAATGCTCTGAAGTCGCTTGACCCACGTATGCTCTGGGTTAACCTCTAAAGTTGGCAACGTCTCCGGTGCCTGCTGCCCTGAATCTTTTAAAATTCTTCTTAGATGCAAACTAGCATCCGTTTCTTTAACCACTAAGCACGCAGGGGAATCGGTTAGACGCTTAGAAACTTTGACAGAATCAACTTCTTTAGCTAAGGCAGTAGACATTTGCTTGAGCACTGACTCCCACTCAGGTGGTGATGGTGGCTCTTGATCTTTTTTATCTGAATCATCTTTTGACTCTAGATCCACACTACCTTTGGTGACTGATTGGAATGATTTATCCATAAATTTATCTAAACCAGAACATAACCATTCATCAATGCGATCTGTGAGAAGCAACACCTCTATGTTTTTCTTGCGAAATATTTCTAGGTGAGGGCTATGACATGCAGCCTCAAAAGATTCACCAATCATGTAATAAATCGTCTCTTGTTTGTCACCCATTCGAGCAACATAATCCTCTAAGGATACCTGTTGTTGTGGATCATTACTGTGCGTTGAAGCAAAACGCATCAACTTCAATAAAGGATCGCGATTTGCATAATCTTCACTAGGGCCTTCTTTTAGCACATTGCCAAAAGCTTTCCAAAACGTTTGATAACGCTCTTTATCTTTTTTAGCCATGTCAGCCAATAGATTCAAGATTCGCTTAGTGCAGCCCTTTTTGATGGTCTGTAGTCTTCTATCCTTTTGAAGTATCTCCCTCGACACATTGAGCGATAAATCTGAGGCATCTACTAGACCTTTGACAAATCTTAAATAGTTTGGCAAAAGCTTTTTGTGATCATCCATAATAAAGACTTTACGCACATAAAGCTTGACCCCCGTGGATGACTCAGGATTCCATAAATCAAACGGCGGATTCGTTGGAATAAAAAATAAGGTGGTGTATTCAGTGTCACCTTCAACTCGGTTATGCGTATAAGTCAGTGGCTTTTCAGTATCGTAACTAATCGTTTGATAGAATTGGTGATACTGCTCTTCTTTTAATGTGTTTTTTGGCAACATCCAAAACGCCTTCGTTTCGTTGACCAACTCATAAGGGGACTGATCTTGCTTCTCATCTTTCTTGTCTTCGTCTTTTTCAGACGCAGGATCTTTTGACAAATAGATTGGTATACCAATATGATCAGAGTATTTTTTAATGATACCTTTCAAGCGATAATGCTCTAACCATTCTTGCTGATCTTCCTTTAAATGCAGCCGTACTTCTGTACCCTGGTTGTCTTTATTTGCTTCAGCGATGGTAAACGAGCCGTCACCCTTTGAAGACCAAAGATTTGCAGTTGTTTGACCAGCTTTTTTGGAAAGAACTTCTACGCAATCAGCAACAATAAATGCAGAATAAAAGCCTACGCCAAACTGACCAATTAATGCATCTTTCTGGGCATCTTTATCCGATTTAGCAGCCAAGAAGTTCCGTGTACCAGATTTAGCAATGGTGCCAAGATTTTGTTCTAGTTCCTGAAGGCTCATGCCAATGCCATTATCCGACAAAACAATCGTTTTTTTCTCTTTATCAATCGAAATGTAAATTGCAAAGGGACTACCATCATGCAGCTTGGTATCCTTGACTGACTCAAATCTTAGTTTCTCAATAGCGTCTGAGCCATTGGCAATCAATTCCCTTAAAAAAACTTCAGAGTCACTATAAAGTGAATGGGTAAATAGCGATAACAGCTGTTTCGTTTCTGCCTGGAATTGATATGATTTAGCGCTCACAGAATCTCCTTTTTATCCCCAGTTCAATGTGCAATGTTGATGCACACGTTTAAGATCTGGGGATGAAAAATGAATTTTCAAGCAAGTGAAGAAAAGGAAGTATCCCTACTGAGCAACTTAAGCTTCTTCAACGCACGATTTTGAATACTTCGCACTTTATCACGACTGACTTCAAGCTGTTTGCTGATTTCGGTTACATTGACGATCTGACCATCATGAAAGCCAAAGCGCAGCCACATCACTTGATACTCTTCCTTGGATAAATGAGATAACCAAAGCCTGACCTGTTGGCTAATTTTTTCATCAACCACTTGTTCATATGGACCTAATTGTCTTTCATCACTCAGTCTGATTTCAGTAGGCTTTTGGTCATCTTGATTCAATGGAGCCTGATCAATTGACGATGCAGATTTTTGGTGAGAAAATAGTTCATTAACTCGCTTTTCTGGTATATTCAAATGATCTGAAATTTCCTTGACCGTTGGCTGTTTACCATGCTCCATCCAAAGCTTGTTTCTAGCTCTCAAACAGATATTAAGCTCTTTAATCACATGAATCGGCAAGCGAACTGTTCGACTCTGATTCATGATACAACGCTCTATATTTTGACGTATCCACGGCGTTGCATATGTCGAAAAACGGTAACCCAGCGTTGGATCAAACTTTTTAATTGCGTGCATTAAACCCAAGTTCCCTTCCTCTACTAAATCCAGAAAATCAACACCCCGATTTTGATATTTCTTTGCAATCTTCACAACTAATTTTAAGTTTGCACAAATCGCTTGATTAAAAGAAGCTTGATCTGATTTAGCAGCCATCATTAGCGCAATTTCTTGCTCACGAGATAGTAAAGCGCCCTCATTGATTTCTTTTAAATAACACCGATCCGCAAAACCCTCTGATCCATTATTGATACCACCACTTGTATTTAAACATAGTCCCTTTGCATAACTCATATTAACCCTCCATGGCAGATAATATTGTGGTTCGAGTTACGCCATTTTCTTCCAAAGTGTTAGCATGTTTTTCAATGGTTGGCCTTGACTAGATCGCACCTCAAAATATAGACACGGCTTGCCATCTTGACTTAAACCAACAGTTGAAATAACTTGGCCTTTTTTAACAACATCCCCAGCCTTCACTCTTACACTTTGGTTGAAACCATATGCAGTAACCAAACCATTATCTTGTTGAATTAATATCAAATTACCATAACCTCTGATGCCGTTACCAACGTATACAACGCGACCACCCAAAGATGCCATAACTTTCTGATTTACATGAGTATAGATCAATATACCATCATAGTGTGTTCCACGTTTCACGGCCACACCATCTACTGGTTTTTTCCAGTGCACTTGTAAGTAATTGTCTGATGATTCCTGTCTTTCATCACTTACATGAGACACTGAACTCACCTTACTAGAAAATGCGTTCGGCACTTTAATTGACTGTCCAACCCGTAATGAACCACTAGTGGATAACCCTGGATTTTGTTGAATGATCGTCTGAGTACTGACTTGATAAACAAAAGCAATTGAATAGAGGTTATCGCCTGGTTTAACTTGGTAGAGAGAGGACTTGGCATTTAGAAATTGACCAGTTTCAACGACCACTATCCGTTTAGAAAAACACCCTGACAGCAAGCAAGCAAGGGTGCACAAAAAATACGTTACAAGCTTGAGCGCCATACAAACCTAAATGCTAGGCATATCTAATGAGTTACAAACTTTTAACACATGCTGATCGGTTGCATCCAATTGTAATGGCGTCAATGAAATATGATCCAATAGCAAATGTGCATCACTTGACGCAACTGGCCCTGGTGTATCTATCCAATATTGCTCTTTAAATCGAGGACTACAAGATTTAACCAAAGCAGGTTTGACTTGGCGCCGCTGCATTGGCAGCCACGCCCACCCTTTTAATTGTAATGCAGGTTGATTTGGTATGTTTAAATTGATAAACGACAATTCTAAATGATCTAGCCACCATTTAACAAAGTCTGCAATGATCTTGGCTTCACCTGCAATATCTTGGTGACCAGAGCTAGAACAAGCCAAACTTGGCTTGCCAAACACACAACCTTCTCTTGCTGCACCGACAGTACCAGAATATAGAACATCATCTGCTAAATTAAACCCACGATTTATCCCAGAAATAACTAGGTCTGGCTCGCTAGGCAATAATTCATTGGAGAATCCCAACCGAACACAATCCGCTGGCGTCCCATCAATGGCTATCACTTGCTGTGAAAGGCGATTGACACCGATTGGCCGGTTTAAGGTTATCGCATGACTTAAACCACTTCGATCACAATCTGGCGCTACCAGCCAAACGTCATAATCTGACTTTAATACTTGGTAAAGAGCCTGAATGCCAGGGGCACTCACACCATCATCATTGGTTAATAAGATTCTCATGGTGACTCCTAGACAGGGTTATCAATTTCAATGTAGGTATGTTTAATATTAAATTTTTCAGCAAGAGCGGCCCCCAAAGCCTGCACGCCATAGCGCTCTGTTGCATGGTGGCCTGCAGCAAAATAATGCACACCTAGCTCGCGAGCTAGATACGTCGTTCGCTCAGAAACCTCACCACTGATAAAAGCGTCTAAGCCCATATCTGCTGCCTGCAAAATACCATCTTGATCAGCGCCAGTTGATAGGCCGACTGACTGAATCATTGCTGACTGACCAGCTATATGTAATGGCTGACGCTTTAATTGCTGAGTAATCCACTTAGCAAAGTCTTTTGGTGATTGTGGCGTTGCTAGCTGGCCATACCGCCCTAAAGCAGGATCATGTCCTGGCATTAAGCCTTGAACCTCAATGTTCAGCACCTTAGCCAAACAAACATTGTTTCCCCATCTTGCATGGGCATCTAACGGCAAATGATACGCCACCAAGTTAATATCATGAGCCAGCAGCATCGCCATTCGCTCTCTTTGGTGACCAACTAGCGTACGTTTTTCACCTTGCCAAAAACAGCCATGATGAACTAGTAGCATATCAGCCTGACAGTCAATGGCTGCTTGAATGAGCGCTTGACTGACACTAACACCAGAAACAATCTGACCAATATTTTGACGACCTGACACCTGTAGACCATTGGGTGCATAGTCTTTAAAGTGATTTGGCTTTAGCTCTCTTTCAAGCCAATCGATTACGTCCTGACAATTTACCGAGGCTAACATCGTTTAATATTCACCCCTAAGTGCATTAATTTATTTTCAATATACTCATAACCACGATCAATATAATGAATCTTTCTGATGGTTGTTGTCCCTCTTGCCATACATCCTGCTAGGACCAGGCTTGCTGACGCTCTTAAGTCGGTAGCTACAACATCAGTGCCTGATAAATGAGGCACGCCTTGACAATACACCGCATCACCATCTTGTCTTAATTGTGCGCCCATTGCTTTAAGCTCAGCAATATGTGAAAAGCGATTGGCAAATACCGTTTCTCTGACCACTGACTGACCTTCTGACACTGCACTCAGCGCAATCCATTGGGCTTGTAGATCTGTGGGTATCCCTGGATAAGGAGCTGTTTCAATTGAAACTGCTTTAGGCTGCTTATGCATTTTTATCTCAATGGTGTCATCATCACAGTGAATCTGTGCACCTGCATCAGTTAGTTTTGCTAATACTGCAGTTAACCATTGAGGATCAATGCCTTCAACCGTTACATGTCCTTGGTTCATAACTGAAGCAATCAAGAAAGTGCCTGCTTCAATCCGATCACCCATCACGGTATAACGCCCGCCGTGCAACCGCTCAACCCCTTCAATCTCAATGCAATCAGCGCTCACCTGACCAATCTTAGCGCCCATGGTGTTTAAAAAATCCACGAGATCAACAATTTCTGGCTCAATCGCTGCACCATATATCTGAGTAGTCCCTTCAGCTAGACAAGCAGCCATGATCACATTCTCTGTTGCCGTCACAGAAATACCAGCCATCTGGACCGGCGCGCCAACCAGTCGATCATGCTTCAATGCCCCAATCACCTGACCATTGTTCATAGAAAATTCGACACCTAACTGCTTTAAAGCTGATAAGTGAATATCTACTGGCCGATCCCCAAAATCACAACCACCGGGCGGTGATAGTTCTGCTCGCCCAAACCTAGCCAGCATTGGACCTAGCAACAAGAAAGAGGCGCGCATCTTCTGCACCAATTCAGTTGATGCACTAGCAAAATTCGCCTGCTCTGCATTGATCTCTAGATTAAATGACTCATCCATCAAAAAATCCACACCAAAGCTACCCATCAGCTCAATCATCGTGGTGACATCTTTAAGGTGTGGCACGCGATTTAAAACCACAGGGCCCTGCACCATCATCGCAGCAGTTAAAATAGGCAATGCCGCATTCTTAGCGCCAGATACGCGAACACGTCCTTGAAATTGATCAGGAAACGGTGATTTCCGATGAATCGTAATATGATTAGCCATCACTGGAAACTGCTTTAGTGAAATGTAAAATGAATGTATACAACAAGCTTACTAAATAAAAAAACGACTTTATCATGATTCAACTAAAAAATCATTCATCAGCTTATGCTCACATTATCATTTTAATTTTAAGTCATCCTCATTGATATCACTCATTTGATCTAGCTGCTGGATCATCAGCAAAATAAATTCAAGGCGATCAAGATTTGGCATCGATATATCATCCGTCCCATGATATTGCTGTAATCTACGCATAGATGAAATAACCGCTAGCATATCATCAGCAATTTCATCAATTTTTTGCACCATCAACCACGATCATTCTCACTCAATATGATTATAGAAGATGATATCGATTAGCTGGATTAAGCTTTTACGTAAGGATTAACAACTGTTCGTCGCCAAATAGTCCCACTAGCTTGATCTCTCAGCTCAATACCATGTGCTAGTAATTCCTGTCGGATCTGATCTGCTTGTGCGTACTGTTTGTTTTGTCTGGCTTGCTGCCTGGTGGTAATTTGATTTTCTATCTGCTGCTGATCAATCTGCAAGCCACGAAGATCTTGCAACAAATCTAACAAGGCTATTTGACTAAAGCCTAATGCGTCGAGCATATTGACTAATAAGCCACAGCTACCACCCTCTTTCACATTTGAAGCAGCTTGATGACACAATTGAATGGCTAAAGGTGTATTAAAATCATCGTACAATGCTGCCCAAAAATCCTGAATATCACCATCCACAAGCTGATCTGCTGAAAGTGCAATCTTTTCTGCTAAACCTAGTAATGTCTGATGAGCTTGCTCAATTGACTGCTCCACAAAAGCAGCTGGATGACGATAATGGCTAGACAATAAGAAAAAGCGAATCACAACCGGAGCATACTGCTGAAACAAAACCTTCAGAGTTTTAAAATTACCTAGAGATTTTGACATTTTAGTCTCGCCCATGGTCACATGTCCCACATGCATCCACTGCCTTACAAAAGTCTTACAGCTCAATGACTCCACCTGAGCTCGCTCATTTTCATGATGGGGGAACTTCAAATCCCCACCACCCCCATGAATATCAATACTTGGCCCAAAG
>Ga0233438_10002700_pt1 | contig 17258 bp, 15 predicted proteins | sample SI_123_September_FD_182720 | JGI IMG/M metagenome (GOLD analysis project Ga0233438, IMG submission 182720) | Seawater microbial communities from Saanich Inlet, British Columbia, Canada - SI_123_September2016_10_MG | ecosystem: Environmental > Aquatic > Marine > Inlet | place: Canada: British...
TTTAATAATTCTTATTGTTGCGTTTTTCGGATATCAAGATATACCAATTGAGCAGCTAAAGAAAAAATATACAGACTCCTACTCTTCATTTGTAAAAGTCAATGGTATGAATGTTCATTATCGAGAAGAAGGAGAAAAAAAAGATTCAATTCCAATAGTTTTAATTCATGGAACTGGGGCAAGTCTACATACTTATGACCATTGGACAAGAAATTTGGTGAAAAATCATAGAGTAATCAGAATGGATTTACCAGGTTATGGTCTTACTGGTCCTTTTCCAAATAGAAATTATTCTATTGGAAATTACATTGATTTTCTTAAATGTTTTTTAAACGAAATTGGGATTAAAAAATGTGTTCTAGCTGGAAATTCATTAGGTGGGAACATTGCTTGGAGATTTACACTTAAATATTCCGATATTGTAAATAAGTTAGTTTTAATTGATGCAGCGGGATATACAATTAAGTCTAAGAGTACTCCCTTAGCTTTTGAGATAGCTCAGATTCCTATTATTCAAAACTTATTTACTTATATAACACCACGAACTGTAGCAAAAATAAGTGTTGAAAATGTATATAAAGATAAAGCTAAGGTAACTGAAGAATTAGTCGATCGATATTTTGAACTTACATTAAGAAAAGGTAATAGACAAGCTTTTGTAGACAGATTCGAAGTAAAAACGGATACAATATCTTATAAAAAAATTAAATTAATAAATCAGAGAACATTAATTTTATGGGGGGAAGATGATGAATTAATTCCATTAAGTATGGCCTACCAATTTCATAACGACTTACCAAACGACACCCTTATTATTTTAAAGAATGCAGGGCATGTTCCTATGGAAGAGAATCCTAAAGAAAGCTTAAAGCCAGTTATTGATTTTTTGGTAAATTAAATAATATTTAGAACAAATAAACTTGAAATGTCAATTTTAATAAAATACCAATTGCAACAATGTTGCATTATTCAAAAAGTTATTTAAATTTGTGTTACAATAAATTATTATTTCATAAGATATGTCATGTTGTAATAATTCTAGTTGTTGCGGGCCATCATCTCCATTTGAAAGAACGTATTTTAAAATAGGAAGGAATGATCTTTGTCCGTGTGGAAGCAGTCTGAAATTTAAAAAGTCTTGTGGAGTCTAGTCTCATATTTTAAAATTGAGTTATTAATGGAAATAAGATTAAAAATTAATTCTAATTTAATTGGTGCTTCAGCAAGTACATTATGTACTATTCATTGCCTAGCAACACCATTTCTTTTTTTGGCATCTACCTGCTCAAAGAGTTGTTGTAGTGGTGTTCCAAGTTGGTGGTTGTGGTTAGATTATAGTTTTTTAATAATCTCATTTTTTGCAGTTTATAGTTCTACAAAGTCAACTTCTAAATTATGGATAAAGCCTGCTCTGTGGGCTTCTTATCTTGGCTTATTCACTTTTATATTTATTGAACATAATACTCAATTGTATTTATCAGATTTTTATAAATACTCGGCTGCACTATCTCTAGCTACATTACATATTTATAATTTAAAATATTGTCAATATAAATCTGACAAATGTTGTAGCAACAATAATTAAATTAAAAGCCATCAGAAAATTTTTCTCAAATTACCAATTATTGATAATTACTTGTTGAGCCAAAATCTATATTTCTAAACTATCAATAAATGAACGAAATAAAAAAAATACCAATTGTTATCTTAAATGGTTTCCTTGGCTCGGGGAAAACAACACTTTTTATTAACCTTCTTACTCAATCTAAAAAGAAGAATATTCCTGTTTGTGCTATTGTAAATGATATGAGCGAATTGGATGTAGACGGGGAGCTAGTTGGCAATACAGAAGTGGTAGAAAACAATAGTAACATTCTTGAATCCATCAATTCTTGTGTGCTTAGCAGTAAAAAAGGAATTAAAAAACTCAACCAATCTCTTAAAAGACTATTATCAAATCAGAAGCCAGATCTTGTAATTATAGAAACTTCTGGAAGTTGCCATCCTATGCCTATAGTAGAATATTTTAAGAACCATAATAAGGCTAATCTTACAGGTGTATTTGTTCTTGTTGATAGTTTAAAGATGGCTCACGACTTTAATTACGGAGAAAGTCTTATTTCTAATATTCAACAAAATATTATTAAAGGAATTAGAGATACAGTAAATTTGCTTGTAGAACAAATTATGTTTTGTAGTCATCTCATCCTAACTAAAGGGGACAGAATTGAAGAAGGTAAACTTACTGATGTTGCTTCATATGTTCAAGAAATAAATCCGAACGTATCTACTCATTCTGTACTATTTGGCAATCTAAAAATTGAATCGTTGTTAGAACTTCCCAAATATGATTTTTTTAAAGTTGGTCAGTTAATTGAGGAGTTAAAACCAATAATAAATTCTGAAAAGAAAGACGATCAACCTTATAATCTTGAGACTAGAATAATTAAAGATGATCGACCATTTCATCCTGAAAGACTTTGGGAGGTTTGTCATAAATATCTTGGTAATAAAATTTATCGTAGCAAGGGTTTTTTCTGGCTTGCAACCAGAGATAAGCATTCGCTACTATGGAATCAAGCAGGTGGTGACATTAGTTTAGAAATAATTGGCTCTAAATGTTTTACTTTTTGCTTTCGATGATTTTCGAATCAATGGATATAAGCTTATAATATCAAACTTATTATACCACAGCCAATTCTTTTTCCAGCGTTTCCAGATGGTTGAGAATAGAAATCGTCTAATCCTTGATGTATTATTATAGATTTTCCTATAATATTATTTGATTCTTCTTTACAATCAAGGCACCACAAATCAGTTTCAAATTTCAAACTACTAATTCCAGAAGAATCAGCAAATAAATTAGCAATATCACCCATATGATGTGACTCACTTCCCCATTCACCATGATTTTTATTATTAGGATTCCAATGTCCACCTGCAGATTTAGCATCATAAGAACTACAATCGCCAAATTCATGAATATGAATTGCATGAAGACCATAACTTAATCCTTTTACTTCAACATTAATGCTCACTTTGTTATTTATCTGAACAAATTTTACTTCTCCGTATACTGAACTTCCATTTGCGGAATTTATTTGACATTTTGCCAAAATCTCTTTAGGGTATTCATTTGTTTTATTTGAACTACATGAAACCAAAAGACCTATGACTATATAAATAAATATTTTTTTCATTTTGAATATTTTAAAATATCTCTTTTAATATCTTTTTTAACAGATTTTAAATATTTAATTCTGGTTTTTTCCGATACAAAAGGAACTGACCAAAATTGTTTGGTCTTAGTAAATAAAGATAATTTCCAACCAAAAACAAATGTGTATACACCCATAACTAATCTTAATTTCACTGAGTTTAAGTATAATGTTAATACAGGTAAAGAAGGGGATCCATGAGTAATATAGGTTCTAACTTTTTTATCCTTTAAAAAAGGTTTAGGATAGGCGTATGTTTTAGTTATATTAATAAATTTATAAGCAAAACCAGGGGTGAAAACTTCATCAAAAAATATTTCTGTTCTTGGCGTAAGTCTAAACCACCAAACAGGCGAAATGATATATATATTTTCAGACCATTCTATTAATTTTTTAAATGAATCTATTAACTTATTTCTAGGTCTTGTGAAACTGCATCTGTATAAATCAATGACTTCAATTTCATTTGAATTTTCTTTCAGCTCTTTTAAAATTGTTTTAAAAATCCCATTGTAACAAAATGAATTTTCTTCAGGATGACCTATTACAATTAGACTTTTCATTTAATTTTTGACGAACATTAGATTTTTAAATCAAACAAAAAAATATTGTTTTAAATTTTATCAACTTTTCATTATTAATAATTAACTTGAACTATTAAATAATTTGCACCTTTATTGATGACGAAAAAGATATTACTAATCTTACTATTTATACCTATGATTGGCTTTGGACAAAAGACTTATGTACCCGATAATAATTTTGAACAGGCACTTATTGATTTTGGTTACGACAATGTTTTAGATGACTCCGTATTTACTTCAAATATTACTGGATTAAAATATTTAAATGTAAGTAATTTAAATATCTCTGAATTAACTGGAATTGAAGATTTCATATTATTAGATACCTTGAATTGTAGCTTCAACTTACTTTCTGCCCTTGATGTATCTAATAATATTGAATTAAAATGGCTAGGCTGTTCTTACAATCAGCTTACGTCTATTGATTTAAGGAACAATATTCATTTAAAACAATTTGGTGCAGAAGAAAATCTACTTAATTCTATTGATGTAAGTAATAATATTAATTTAATTACTTTGATTTGTCATTCTAACCAACTAAACAATGCAGATGTAAGGAATGGCAATAACCTTAACTCTAATTGGTATACATTTAGTGATAATCCACAATTATTTTGCATAAATGTAGATGATCCTGTTTATTCTAATGCTACATGGACCGTTAATACAGGAATGATTGACTCAACGATGTCTTTTAGCACTAATTGTTCTAATGTATTTAGCTGTGCAGATTCATTAGAGGTGACTGATGTTATAATTGACAACTCTAATTTAACAATGAATATTGCTATATATAATGGATTTAACTCTTTTATAAACTATCCTTTTGTTGCTTTTACAATTGATGCTAATGGTGACACTATCCAAGGGGGTAACATAAGCTTATTTGGAGCTTTCGGATTAGATACAACTTGGTATAATTATTCTATTCTTAGTAACACTAATCCTACATATCCTTTAAGTATGTATTTTGTATATCAATACAGTACTGGTGCGTTTGTAGCAGACACTTGTATATTAACATATAACCCACCAACAGTTATTAACAATAACTTTTTCGAAATAACCAATCAAATTATCTATCCAAATCCCTCTACAAATATTTTAAATATAGATGGCCTTTCATTTGAAACCGAATACAAAATTTATAATCTTATTGGTTCATTAATAATGTCAGGAAAAACCAATAAAGCAATTGATATTTCAGATTTAATCAGAGGGAATTATATAATTAAAATATTAGGGAATAAACAACATATAATGAAATTTATAAAACAATAATTATTTGTAACAATATGTAAAAAGCATTAAAATGACTTTTTACACTAAATGTTAACAAACAAAAAATAATATCAGAAAATGAAAATTAATACTTTACTTATCTTAATTGTTCTATCTCCTATGACATCAATTGCTCAGTCTTTAGATCTTCTGGAAGACACAACCGTAAACAACTTATATGATTCCAGACAAGGTTCTTGTGCCTTGTCTGATATCGACAATGATGGAGACCTTGACTTAATAATCACAGGTGCCGATGCTCAATTGACTAACCGCAAGACTACATTATACACCAATGACGGTCTTGGGAATTTTACCGAAATAATTGGAACAGGACTTTCTAATTGGTCCGAAGGAGGAAAAATAGCTTTTGCTGATACTGATGGAGATGCTGACCAAGATTTGCTGATTACCGGAAGAGATGGTAGTCCAAATCATTACGCCCATTTTTACTTAAATGACGGAAGCGGTAATTTCACGCCAGATACCACCCAACCTTTTGAACCATCTATAGGGGGCAATCTTGAATTTGCGGATATAGATAATGATGGAGACTTGGATTTATTTATGACTGGCCGTGACAACAACAATTTGATATTTTCAAAACTTTACCAAAATGGTGGCACAGGAGGGTTTTCTGAAGTGACATCCACTCCTTTTCTTTCTGTAGGAGGTTCAGCCTCTGCTTTTTTTGACATGGATAATGACAATGATCTGGATCTTATTCTAGCAGGAAAGAATAACAGCAATCAAAAAAAGACAACGTTGTATGAAAATGATGGATCGGGCAATTTTAGTTTGGTAAGCAATATACTTTTTGAAAATGTTGACCTTGCTGCCATTGCTATAGAGGACTCTGATAACGATGGTGATTTAGATGTACTCATAAATGGAGAGAATGATTCTGGTGTGCCTGTTTGTCAACTATACTTAAATGACGGTACCGGTGCATTCAATCTTCTTGTTGGAACACCTTTTATACAAACATCTATAGGTACTGTCGACTTTGCTGATTTTGACAATGATAATGATATGGATGTCCTGGTAACTGGCTCGGTAGGAGGGCAAACATTTGCAGCTCATATCTATGAAAATCAAGGCATGAACAACTTTAGCCTAGTAGATACATTGGAAACACTTTATTTATCCTCAACAGCCCTTGGAGATATTGACAATGACAATGATCTAGATGCAATTATCATTGGAATTGCTCAGTTATCTGCTAATATATACAAACCAAGAGTTTACGAGAATACGCTCACAACTCTATCAACTGAAAATATAACTGATAGTTATAAAGAAAATATATTACTATACCCTAATCCTTCTTCAGGAATCATAAATATCCAGACCAACCACACATTTACTCCTTCAATCAAAATATATAATTTAATTGGTGAGTTGGTCTTTTTTGAGGACAATTTGAGCTCAAATAGCCAAATTTCATTAAATCAACCACCAGGAATATATATGATAGTTGTCAAAACCAACCGTTCAACTTCTGCATCAAAGTTGATTTTAAAATAAAAACGATTTGCTAACAAAACCTAAACTGCATTGAAACGCAGTTTAGCCAAATCATTGTGGGTATCTTGGTTTCAGTTTCGAACTTTTTTTTGAAAATTAAAATAATTAGAAATTTCACCTTCAGTCGTGAAATGAATTTTAGATATTTGCCGCATAATTGCATATTATTAATTAGAAAAACAAAAAATATGAAAAAAATATTATCAACACTAGTATTAGGGTTAGTATTACTAACAACTAATGCACAAGTAATCACAGCCGTTCCTTGTGATATGTTAGGTATGTCTGTAAATGTTGGTTCTCAAGAAACCATGATCAATATTTACCATTCAGGTCAATATATGACTCACCCCCAATCAGAAAATATCTTTATGTGGGAGTTTACAGACCAACAAGGAAACATAGTACATCAAGACACTTTAGTTGATGAGTCAACGATATCTTTTGGTCATAGTTGGTCTCTTTCTGATACAATAAATGTTACAGTACATTTTGTAAATGATTCGGCTAATACAGCTAACTGGAATATTAATCAAGGTTTGCCGCCTAATGGAAATTCAATTAATTGTTTATTTGAAGACCAGATATATTGGGAAACAGGAGCTCCTACACCATGGGGGAGCTGGACGTTTATTCATGGAAATCCTGGAGTAGATCAAAATGTTGTTTTAGCTGTTTATGATTTCTCTTATCAAAAGAAAGAACTTGTAAAAATTGTTGACATTCTTGGCAGAGAAACATCTTTTAAAAATAATCACATATTGTTTTATATTTATAGTGATGGAACAACAGAAAGGAAATATATTTCAAAATAATTGAAGAATCTATATTTTTTAGGATTAATATTTCTTTGTTTATCGAGTAAATCTCTTTACTCTTCTCAAGTAGATTCATTAAGATTAACTTGGGAAAATGAAGAACTGTCAGATTCTCTAAGATTTAATGCATTAGAAGAATATGACGAGTTATACTCTCTCGTTTCTCCTGAATCTGCACTTGTTGTACTTGATTATTATCATGATTTGGCAATTACAAAGGGTGCAGATCGACAATTATATAGGTCATTTCTTAGAAAAGGAAATATTTTTCGATTACAAGATAGAATTGATGAAGCAAGAAAGCATTATTATGAGGCCCAACTTGTAGCAAAAAAAATTAATAACGATAGATTAGAAGCTATCATTATTGGAAACTTAGGCAATCTTCATCTAGATCAGGGTGAATATTTAGAGTCCATAAAAAAATATAATAAAGCAAAAAAGATTTTTGTTACTGAAGGTGATAAGGATGGTGAAGCTAGAATGCTTAATGCTACTGGAGCAATTAACTTCAGAATAGGAAATCACGATATTGCTCTAGTTCATTATGAAGAGGCATTAAGTATTTATAGCTTATTACAAGGCGATGAGTATAATGCTGGTTTAGGTACAACAACGATATTAATGAATATAGGTCTCATACATTTCAAAAATGACTTATTTATTAAAGCAGAATCATCTTTTATAGAAGCGCTTAAAAGACTTGAAACTGATAATTATAAGCACTATATTGCTGGTTGCTACAGTATGCTGGCTCAAATATATTTATCATTAAATCAAATCGAAAACAGCTTGCTTTTTGCTAATAAAAATTTTGATATTAATAAAGAATTGGATACTCAGAGTGGAATTTTAGAGGCTAAAATTATACTTGCTAAAATCAATTATCGAAAGAATAAATCTCAAGCAATTGAACAGTTAGAGAATATTCTAGAGTCAGTTTTTCAAGCTCAATCTTTAGAATCAAAAATGGAAGTTTCTGAATTACTATATAAAGGGTATAAATTTCAAAATAAGTTAGATCTATCTCTTAAAATGTATGAGTTCTTTAATTTATACAATGATAGTATTCAAAAGAGTATCGAAAGGTATGCTGTTGCTAGAGAAGCTGTCAAAAATGAATACGAGAAAATATTGTTTGAAACCAAAATGAATAGCGAGATAGAAAAAAATAACTTAAAAATTATCCAAATCAAGAAAGTAGCTACGATAATTTCTATATCTATACTTTTAATCTTGCTATTAATTTATTTTACTTTTTTAATGCATAAAAAAAACAATAACAAGAGAGATGCTTTGTTAGAGGAAATAAAATTACTTAAAGAAAATAAAGTTAATGCTATTCTGGATTCCAATAAATTTGAATTGTCTAAGCAAAAAATAGACGATTATCTAACTAGAGTATTAAATGAAACAGATTGGCGTGTTCTTTTAATATTATTAGACAACCCAATGGTGTTGAATAAAGAGATTGCTGAAAAGTCTAATATGAGTATTGATGGTATTGGCTCTTCACTAAGAAGAATGTATGATTACTTTGAGATTAATCAAACTAAATATAAGAAAGTTGCCTTAATTCATAAGGCAGTTAATATTTCTGAAAGAATATAAAAATCCGGAGTTCAAACATAGGTCAAACATTTGAACTTTTTGACTAATAAATCTTAGAAATAAAAGCCCTACTCTTTCTGTAAAGTAAAGTCTTTTTCCTCAAAAAAATCACTAAGCGGGAGCCGAAGGGACAGATCTCGAACTCTTTTCATTCTGATTTGAAAAGAATTATTCGTTTTATTTATAAATTTAACTGATAACTTAAGAGAGAATAAATAAACGTATTACGATTATACCTTCGTTCTCTAAAAGCAACAAATGAAAATAAAATTAATTCTCACCTTTTTCTTATCGCTTATTATTATTTTAGGAAAAGCACAATCTAGATATAACATAATCTATGAAAAACAATTAGGAGAAAATTTTTCGGGAGAAAATATTAATTCAGCATTCCATTTATTCGACTATACAGACTCGTTACTCATCCCAAAAAAAATTATTAACACTGAAAATAACTTGGCTAAAGTTATCAATCCTCTATATCGTTTTATCAAACTATTTTTCACTAATTATCTCATTACAGATTTCGCTATGACTATGAATCATGAACGGTTTGGACATGGGTACAGAATACTTGAGTCTGGAGGGGGAATTGCCAAAATTGTTTACAATCCACCCCCACCTTTTTCTTTCAAATTTTCAGGTCTAACGCAGATATACCCAACAAATTTCACAATTCAACAGGAACTAATGCTTAGACTTGGCGGTTCAGAAACTAATCTTGTCTTAACAGATATAACGCGTAAAAATATTTTATTGGATGAGAGATTTAATTATAACTTTAGCCTTGCCTATCTTTATGGAAGCAATGATATGCCGGGCTACACAGCCTTTGTTAACAATAATCCAGCTGCTGATCCTACACAATATAGGCAAAACATAAATCAGCTATATAGAGGTGAGCCACTTAGCGGTGTTAAGATGAAGGCATATTCTTTTATTGCCTTATTCACCGATCCTATGAATTTTTACGCGCTCAAGTCTGTCTTTTATGATTATATCATTAAAGGAATACACAGCTCAAAAGTGGGTATGATCAAACTAAGCAAAAGACTTAAATATTTACCGCGTTATCGTTTTGAGTATACCCCTTATGGTCCAGAGCTAGTTTATCAAAATTATTTTAAGATAGATTCTAAACTTTTGCTACTTAGCTTTAGTCATTCAGATCCAGCATTACCAAATTCTAAACGATTTGCTACCACTATTTGGAACATAAAACCGACTAATTATCTAGCATTTAACTTATCTGGACAGCTTTGGGATCAACCTAGTATTGAGTTTTATCAGAATGATAAACTTATAGCATCTAAGGGCTTTGGAGGTCAATTTATATCTACTGTTAATTATGATATTATTAAAGAAAAAAACATCTTTGGATTTACACTTCAAGCAGGATATAAATCAACAGGATACGCTATTGGAGAACAATTAAATAAGGGATGGATAATCAGAGGAGGTTTATCTTTTAAATTAGGAAATTAAAGCCTGTAGAAAACAATATGTATAGTGCATAGCACCCTCAGGGATGCAAAGACAATATACACTAAACGTTACAAGCCACTTTAAAGACAGACCGTAGATAAAATGAAAGACTACTTTGACTTGCAATTAGGTATGACTAACCCAAAGATTAAAGAGGCGGGGATTAATCCTATTTTAAGTTATCTTTTGGTGCTAATTGTGTTTGTCTTGCTTTCAGAATACATTTTTCATAAGACCGAATTTGCTAAGTATTTGGTATTCTTTTCTTGCATTAGTTTTCAATTTAAACTTCCAGGAAAAGGCAACGCTAAATGTTGTTGCGTAATTAAAACATATAGCATTGGTGTCGACTAAATATTTATAGTTAAATTTCTAGATTAATCAATCACGTTTATGAAAACAAAAGAAGAAATTGTTACCAATTGGTTGCCTAGATATACAGGGACTCCACTGGAAAATTTTGGGGAATATATTTTACTCACCAACTTTATTGGATACGTCAATATTTTTGCACATAAGTATAGAGTAGAAATTATAGGCAACGATAAAGCCATGCAAACTGCAACCCATGGTAATATTACCATTATTAATTTTGGAATGGGAAGCGCTATGGCCGCTACTGTTATGGATTTACTATTAGCCATTACACCAAAAGCAGTGTTGTTTTTGGGAAAATGTGGAGGCTTAAAAAAGAAAACAGTTTTGGGCGATTTTATTATTCCTATGGCAGCTATACGTGGCGAAGGAACTAGTAATGAATACTTGCCTCAAGAAATACCTGCCCTGCCCTCTTTTAGATTACAACGAACAATTTCATCGGCTATGAAAGAGTTTGAAACTGATTACTGGACGGGTGTTATTTTCACTACTAACCGAAGGGTTTGGGAGCATGACGAAGCGTTTAAAAACCGATTAACCGAGGCTCGAGCTATTGGAATTGATATGGAAACGGCAACCCTATTTACAGCTGGTTTTGCAAACGGAATACCAAGGGGAGCCTTACTTTTGGTTAGCGATAATCCCATGATACCAAGTGGTATAAAAACAAGCGAAAGTGACAAATCGGTTACTTCAAAATTTGTAACCTTACATATAAACATTGGCATACGCTCCTTGGAAGAATTGCGTGACTCTGGCGATAGTGTAAAGCATATGAAATTTGACCATCGTCCTTAGAAGTTAGTAGTAATTAGCAACAGCCTTGAAGACTTCTGTTATTTTTTGATGAAATCAAGGTCTAAGTTTCGAAAGTCTTTGATACCAAGAAGAAAAAATGATGTTTCAAATCCTATAGGTGGAGTAAGGAATTTAATTCCAGGGAAAGGAGACTACAAGTCTAATTAGGCTATTGATATTTTAAACAGACGCAAGAAAAAATGCCAAGAGAAAGAAATCTAAAAAATCATAAAACAGAAAAGAAGGTATTCAAATTTTCACACACAAAATTCAGAAGAAAGAAAATATATTTATAAGGCTTTAGATATTGACTACAGAAAATATTCTAGAAGTGTAAATGGTATAATTCTAAATATCCCCAACATTAGTGACATTAAAATGGAAGAATATAACCCTTGCAGCCAATTAAAAATGCAAAGTAACAAGAGCATTGCTACTGTGTCCCTTGAAGAAATAATATATTCTATTATTAGACATAATAATTAAATATTTAAAATTTAATATTACTATCGAATCAATAGTAATATTTTATATATTCGTACTTAATTAATAAATAATAAAATTATTTTAAACTAAAATTTATGAAAAAAATTAAACTTATACTTGTTTTTTGCATGCTGACAATTTCTAACCTAATTAATGCATCAATTGTACATGTTCCAAATGTAAACGCAACCATAGCATATTCTAGCGGAGGAGGATTTCCTACTCCAACTACACTAAATATTGATGCTACAGATTTAGAATTTACATATGATAATTTTATGGGTATTAAAGCTCAAAATTATAATAGTCCAACAGGTAATATTTTTACAGTTACTCCAGCTGGAACATATTCAGATGGACTAAAGTTGTATCAATTTAATGATCCAATTGATGGAAGCAATTTTTTGAATATTGATGGTGCAACTGCATTCGGACCAAATCCATTACAACCGGGTCAAGAACCAGCAGGAATTCATTATGTTGGTGTTAAAACAGATAATAATAATTATGCTTGGATAATGATTGATGTTGTCCCTGGACTTGAATTAATTATAAAGGGATACGCATTTGAAGACAATGGAAGTTCTATAGTTGCAGGTGATATTGGCATTGTATCTCCAAACTCTATATATGACATATTATCAAATTCTACAGACCATACTACATTGAAGGTTGCAATTGATGCATGTTCTTTAGATAGCACTTTATCAGGGACTGGACCATTTACACTATTTGCACCAACTGATGCTGCATTTAATTTATTGCCAGCAGGTACAGTTACTGCTTTGCTAGCGGATATACCACAATTAACAGATATTTTATTGCACCATGTTATTGGAGATAGTATAATGTCTACAATGTTATCAAATAATCTTGTAGTGCCAACTTTGAATGGAGATGTGTTAGTTTCAATTACTAACGGGGGAGTTTTTATTGAGTCTAGTGATGGATCCATTGCTCAAGTAACAAATGCTGATGTACTAGCAGATAATGGAGTTGTACACATTATTGATGCTGTTTTATTACCAGCTTCTTCAAATACAATTTATGATATAGTAGCAAACTCTGCTGATCACACAACTTTAAAGGCTGCAATTGATGCTTGTTCATTAGATGCTTTTTTGTCTGACCCTGGTTCATTAACATTGTTCGCGCCAACAGATGCAGCATTTAATTTATTGCCATCTGGCACTGTAACTAACTTGTTAAATTTTGATATTCCTCAATTGAATAAAATATTATCTCATCATGTTGTTAATTCTAATGTAATGTCAACAATGTTATCAAATAATCAGGTTGTAACAACCCTTAATGGAGATGTATTAGTAACTATTAATACTATGGGAGTTTTCATTGACGATGCCCAAGTAACAGGTCCAGATTTAACTGCAGATAATGGAGTAGTACATGTTATTGATGCTGTTTTATTACCTACAACTACGAGTATTTCTGAATTTAATAATAAAGATAAAGAGTACTTATATTCAATTAACATAATTGGTGAAAAAATAAATAGAGACTTAAAAAATCAAATAATTTTTGATATTTATACTGATGGAAGTATAATTAAAAGGTTTGAGCATTAGAAATTATTAATACCCACTCGATTGAGTGATTCATTTTTGATGGAGGTTATCCAAAAATTCTTTCCGATTTTTGCTTTTACAATCTGTATTCTAGACTAATATTACATATGAGCTCATCTGTATTACTAAGAATTAGATTTAGATATCTCTCCATTAAAAATGAGTTATTCTTTAAATATTGTAGATTAAAATCTAATAAAACTGCATTAAAATCACTATTTGAATATAACTAGTATACTTTTATAGTTATCTTCTATAGTTTTTATGATAACTGATTTATCAGTATTGAGACCATCAATTGTATCTATTTGATTAAATTCTCTCATCCACTTATCTCCCCACAAGCTGAATTCAATAATTATTGGAGTTAAACGAATCCCTTTTTCCGTTAACAAATAAATATTTTCTTTTTTGTTTTCAGGTGCTTTCGTTTTGAAAATCAGTTTATATGACTCTAGCAATTTTAATCGTGCAGATAAAATGCTTGGTGCAATCTTTTCATATGAATCAGACATTTCCTTGAACGTCTTTTTGTGCTTAACAAGCATATCTCTAATGATTAACAAAGACCATTTATCACCTACTACATCTAATGCAGAAGAGATTGGACAGCCAGAGCGAAATTTTTTTTTCATTTTCATTCGATTATTACTATTGATTCGATAGTAATTTATATTTTTACACTCAATTCAAAACAATATAAATAAAATTATGTTAGCAGGACATTTTACAACGGCATTAATAGCAAGGCAAAAGTTTCCTAAAGGGACTTTACTATATTTTCTAATTATATCACAGTTACAAGATTTTTTATGGTTTACATTTCACTATATAAGCCTTGAACCAACTTATCCAACTGATGCCTTTGATGCCACTTTAAGTAATATGGTGGTAGACATGTTATACAGTCACGATTTATTACCTCAATTATTTTGGTTGGCAACTGTTTTCGTAATTGGAAAAATTTTATTCAAAAGCACCAAGATAGGGTTAGTAAGTGTAGTTCTAGTTTCAATCCATTTTGTTTTAGATTTCTTTTCAGGACATATACACCATATTTTTGGAGCAGATTCAATGGAAGCCGGTCTTGGATTATATGCTTCAAATCCTTATTTAGCAATTTTAATAGAAGCCTTATTTAGTATTGGAGCTTTATGGTATTTCTTTGCAGAAGAAGCAAAAAAAGGAATTATTAGAACTACAAAAAATAGAGTTTCAATTATTTCTGTTTTTGCTTATGGAATAATTTTTATGCTACTGATTGCAACAAAATCTTTTAGACAATTATTCGTTATTCCAGAATTTGACTTAGAGTTTAACACCAATATGCCTACGCTAATTTTCACATACTGTGCAATGATTTATTGCTTAAATTATTTCATTCCGAAGTTTAAGCTTGAAAAAACAATGAGGAAATGATTAAAGGAGTATTAAATTTTATCCAGGAATTAAAATTTAGGAATGAATCTTTATTTTGGTTTGGTTTATTGTGCTTATCTCTTTCAATAATATTTCTTGTTCTAACTAAAATAACATCAACACAAGTTCATGGAGTAAACGCTTGGTTCAAGCCTTTTAAATTTGCAGTTTCAATAGGATTATTCTCTTGGACTATGGCTTTGTACTGTGATTATCTATCCGATTTTAATGTTACACCTTTTAATTGGACGGTAATTACACTGTTCGGTTTTGAACTTATATATATTATTTTTCAAGCATCAAAAGGACAATTATCTCACTTCAATATTAGCACACCAACACATTCACTTATATATTCATTAATGGGTTTAATAGCAGTACTTGTCACACTATATACTGCTTATATTGGCCTTCTATTTTTAACACAGTCTTTTCCAAATTTACCTAATTATTATGTTTGGTCAATTCGTTTGGGAATCTTGATTTTTATTGTTTTTTCATTTGAAGGAGGTTTGATGGGTTCTAGAATGAATCACAGCGTTGGAGCCATAAATGATAATTCGAATTGGTGGATTCTAGGTTGGAGCAAAACTGTCGGTGATTTAAGAGTATCGCACTTTATTGGTATGCACGCTTTACAAATTTTGCCATTACTCTCCTTCTATATTTTTAAAAACACAAAAGCAACAATAATTATTTCAATAATTTATGGACTTCTTGCTACCACAACTTTAGTTCAAGCATTAAATGGAAAACCTATTTTTACCCAAAACGAATAAAAGAAATCGTAATTAAAACGACATACAACAATTTATAAAATCAATATTGGTTTGGATTTTAATCCAAATCGATTTTCGTTTAATTAACTATACTAAGCTCTGAAAAGTAGGTGCATTTATGGGCTACTGCTTTTATACTAAACGTTGTGTGCAATATGACCCAATCACTATGAAAAAAACAAAAAAAATTATAAACTGGCTTTTAGGAGGAATAAGTTTGACTTATGCTGTGATAATAATATTTCCTTCTTTTCTTTTTGCGAATAATTTGGAATACAAGAATTTTAATGTTTATTACCATTCCAGCGAAATTAATGTAGAAAAACTAAAATCAGTTTTAGACGAATCACAAAATTTATTAAACAATACTGAATTGTATAATGCCGTAATAAATCAAGATATATTTATTTGTAACAGTTTTAATGAATTTACTTTTTTTGCTTTATTTTCAAGAAAAGCGTTTGCTGTAAACTATCCGATTACACAAAATATTTTTCTTTCTAAATCTTCAATAACTGAAAATTCTATTTTAAGAAACGGAAAAGAAAATAATAAGAGAACGTTAAGTGGAGTTATCGCTCATGAAACTGCCCATTCACTTTTGGAAAATAATTTAGGAATTGTAAAATACAAATTACTTCCTTCGTGGAAAAATGAAGGGTATTGCGACTTTATTGCGAATGAAAGTTCTTTAAACAAGCAAAAGGGATTGCAAGATATCTGTAATAATAAAGATAATTCTGACACTCCATCTTTTAAATATTTTAAATACAGAATAATCACAGAATACTTATTTAAGGAAAGAAAAATTACATTAGAAAAATTCTTAAATGATGATTTTGAATTGGAAGAGATTAACAAAAAATTAAAGAAGAAATACTGTACACAACAAAGTATATAATTTATTTTTAATTCTAGCCTACTTACGAAAATCCTCCCGGTCTTTCTTGGTCGGTAATTATTTACTAAATTGAATTCTTAAACCACGATACAAACCACAGACAAGAACGTTAATCAAACATCTATATTAGTATTTCAAACATAGGTCAAACATTTTAAGTCGCTAATTGTGCTTATTTAAATCTATTTACTTTTGCATATATTTAATAAAAAAAACTTAACCCAATTATTTCTAAGCTGTAAGTAGTTAAAATTTCACTAAACATTGCAGAGTTTAATTCATAAAATAAAAAAAGCTATAATACTTTCCGATGAAGCAGAAAAGCATGTCTATTCTATAGCTAAAGAGAAATTAATTAGTAAAGGAGAAAAACTAATTTTCCAAGGA
>Ga0233438_10002705_pt1 | contig 17230 bp, 16 predicted proteins | sample SI_123_September_FD_182720 | JGI IMG/M metagenome (GOLD analysis project Ga0233438, IMG submission 182720) | Seawater microbial communities from Saanich Inlet, British Columbia, Canada - SI_123_September2016_10_MG | ecosystem: Environmental > Aquatic > Marine > Inlet | place: Canada: British...
AGGGTATAACGGCGAGGAATATGAATGGTGTACGAGAGATGACATAAGTGTTTTGAGTTGGGCGGACTTGTATAAGAAGCTACCCCAGAGGTTTATGGAATAAAATCTCAGTTGATAATAGATGTCTTCCAGAACGGTATCGCGAACTGCTCCTCGAAGTACCCCATTTAAACCAGGGACTAAAAGGGAACGGTCTCCGACAGGTCCTTTAAGTAATATTAACACTGACACTAATACCAACACTAATAATGCACCACCCACCAAATCGGCTCGCGTTTCCGTAACTACTGCTCCCGCGACCAAGGCGACGCCCCGAAATCCAAAACCAAAGGCAAAGGCGACGCCCCGAAATCCAAAACCAACGGCAAAGGCGACGCCCCGAAATCCAAAACCAAAGACAAAGTCAGTGCGTCGTAGAACTGATCAGGCTTCTAAAACATCTAAATCCATTACTCCAGCGGCGGTGAGAGGGGTAGCGAGGTCCACGAGTCGACCATCGACTGCTTCGAGACGACAGCGGTCAGCTAAAAAGATGATGATGACTCCAGAAGACCTGATGGATATTTATCAGTTATACTTAGCCATCGTGAACCAGAGACATGTTATCTTAGGATCAGACATTTCTTCGAGTTTGACCGATGAAGAAGTGAACAAGGTTTTTGTGGATAAGATGGAGATACAACTCAAGGGAGCGAGAAATGCAAATAAGTTTTCGAATTTTTTAAAGATAATGAATTACGTTTGTAGAGTTGGACGGGCTACATCATACTTACTCGACGGCGTAGGTTCTGCTAATACGGAGAGGGTCATAGAGAATGCATACTTTATAAAGAACGATAAGAAGATTCCTTTGACGTATGGTAGTTTAAAGGGGATTTTATCCCGTGGACCTTGGCTGGACATGAAAGCTAAACTCAGATCTCTTAGGACAAGAGGCGCGCGCTGGCTCAAAATACAGAGTTTTGTGGAATTCCTAAACGAAAGTACCGCATCAGCTTCGGGTGGAGAGGTGTTTACCATAAATCCTCCATTCATGAAGTCCTTTCGCGAGAAGGACTTCAACGTGACTTTTAAATCTCTCATAGAGGCGTTCAAGGAAACTAACGATTTCTTACTCAAACTACAGAACATATTGAAATCGAATGATTTTGAACATAAACAATTGAGTCAGTTATTCAAGGCGTCTAACATTCCGACTAATAACTCGCTAAAAATTCTTGAACTCATGAGAAGTAGAAACAGACGTTATTATCCTAAAAACATGGTTAACGCCACGGGTATAGGACCTCGCCATCATGTGCAACCACAGTCTATGTTGTCGCATTATTTAGGTTCAAATGAAGTTAAATCGAGTACGTACACGGGTAGACCTTTATCGTTACCGAGTGTATTATATTTCGCAGATGCGATGTTACTACGTAAAAATGGTATGACGTTCTCGAGAAGTCCATCTGTCGGTAAACACAATTTTCGTGGTAAAGGTGATAAGGTCATCATACGACAGGAACCCGCCTTACTCATGCCGCCGGCAGATCTTCAGAACTATTTTTACGAAATAAATAGATGTAACACCGCGTGGCGTCACGGTGGTATTCACTGTGGGTTAGAAAACGCGGGTCATAACAAAAAGGGTAAACATGGTCAAATGAAAACGAACACTATAACGAACACAAACTCGATGATAGAAACGATGATAGAAGCATACACGTTAAACAAATCCGCTTTCGATTATTCGGAGATGTATACTTTACTCGATAAATCTAAGTATGAAGCAATATACTTTGATAGTAGTGGTGTGCCTCAGAAGATAGAAAATGATGGCGATGAGAACATAGATGGAAATTACTTTTTCCAAAATTTCAGGTACATTTTCAAAGAGGGTTCTATGGAGATCGATTTATTAAAGCTAATAGCCAGGTCGTTTAAGAGTAATAACACGAAAAAGCTGGATTTTAAGAAGACATTTGCGTTGCAGACGACTAGGAGAAATATGTCTGCTTTATTGAATCGTCTTTATAAAAATACGGCTGTAAAGTTAGTAGGATCCGTCGAAGAAGTTATGAAGATCGTTCAGAACCTTAATAAGACCTATTCGAACTCGTTAGATAACCAGGAAATAGATAACATAAGGAAGCTACTGAACGAAGGAGAGCGAAACAATTCGAGTGCTTCTAGAAAATTGATAAATGCTCGTGCGACTATATGGAGAGAATTGGGACTTAAGTAAACCCCCAATATATCAAAAAAATATACAAACATGAACACCCTAAATGAGACTTTCAAAAACGGAGCGGCCATCATGAGTCTCATTTGGAGCGTAGGAAAAATGCAGGATTGGGTGCGGTGTAATCAGTATTAAAGCGTAGAGCCGTTGAATAAATACAAAATGTTTACCATCACATGTTCTAAGGTACCGTCGCCCCGTGTTCCAGTTTTTGAGACCCCCACTGAGCAGGCAAAAGCTCGGATAGCAAAGGCTGCAAATAGCAACAAAAAGCATGGTAGACATTGGCGTCAACACGTGTATTCACATCCCTCACAAGAAGAAATCGCAAACAGAGCACTCAGTAAAGGAGCTGAGAGAATTAGGGAGATGGAAATAGAAATCGAACGATATAAACAAGTGAACACAAAACTTGAGAGACTCGCTAAATGGAATCTTCGTTCATCTCAGTCATCACTCAAAACTTCCGAAGAAATGATACAACTGCTTCAAGATACGTTCGGTGACGAGGCTTTTGAGAAGACTGAAGATGAGAAGTAACTCCATACGTGTTAGGTCCGTTATACGTCATGCACACAGCTTCATCTTCAATAAATCCGAGAACAGATTTATACATTGATATTTAAACGTTTCTATACTTTAGATGCATTAAAATGAACTTAAGTCGTGACGTAATTTTGTAATACTCAAGTAAAGATGTTCGCACTCAGACAACCCGCCTTTCGACCCACCCCCTTCCGCTTCAAGCCTAAGGTTAAAAAATCTGCAGCCAAGAGTTACTACGCACTCGATTATAGCAACAGTACATTACTCGAAAAAGTTTCTAATCACGATCTTTTTCATGTCATAGCATTTCATAAAGCTGGACATGAAGAAGGAATTTATTCTATTACGGATAGAGATGCAAATGATATCCCTCAACATTTTATCGTAGCGTTCGTAACATTTGACGACGCGTATAGGTACAAAACGCTCCTAGAAGCTGATATGGACTCCTATTCACCTTATATTCAATATGCATCAAGATTTGAACTCGACCACGCGTGTACGGTTGGGGGGTATCGTTGCAGGGTCGTGAATAAAGGGGCACTCATTACTCCACCCATGAGAACTGTAAAACTAACAGATTGGGAAATTCGTCAGTCTCTCATAGATGGTAATTGGTCTGTTGCACCTAAACCGGGGAATCATCGTGAATAACAATGGATTCTAAACTATTGGAACGACTCATGATAGGAGAAAGTCCGCTAATGATTGGATCTCTCTTCTGTGCACATGAATGACGTTCCATAGAAGCGACCGTATTAAATGTAGACCAACACGTGTTACAACGAACAGTATCATATCCCCTGTTAATACAAGTATTAACCTGTTCTGTTGAATGGTATCCCATATGGTTTATCAAACCCTGCATATTGGAGAATACGGAGCCACATAATTCACACGAACAGTCGAAAGGGTGTGTGTATGCATCCGGTAGTCTCTTATAGCGTTTTTTAAATAAAAAGTCTAAACACATATACTTCCCTGATATATTATTAAGTGTGTTTTTCTGTAAATTGATAATCGGGATACATGTATCGTAATTTTTGTTTTTGAAACATAAATACGGTTACCTTTTCGTATACAGACATTGTTTCCGTTTTGAAAACAACAGTCCGCGCACTGTGATCGACACGAACTTCCATACCGTACGCATTCGGATATTCTGGGGTGTCATCTGGTAATATATCGTATAAATGTCTTTTTGCGCGTTTATCGTCGAATAGCAGATCCTCGGAAAGACTAGTAGTAGATTGTGGTCGTACATGATTTTGTAAAAGGGTTATGCGTCTTAACGCTGGACCAATGCGTATTGGGATCATCTTACATATTTAATGCGAGTACTTTTTATACTACTTTAACATTCATGTTACGAGGTTTGTACATTTTCTTCGCCATCCACGTCATGAAAACGCCGACCTCCATGATAAGAAGTGCATGATGGAACATGACCATCCTCTTAGCCCGGTCAGTTTTCGGGCTAAAGTCACCGTACCCAACTGTACTCATCGTGGTAAATGCGAAGTACCATGGATCAGTTGAAGATTCTGTAAATCCAAACTCTTCTGGATCAAACATATTCGCATATATAAATCCGAACATAAGTGTCGTAATTAACATTAATAAGGCAACGAGTATACCATCCATTTGTTATATGTAGACATTTAAAGTTATCTCGCGTGTACTGACAAAGATGGAGTCTAAGCTACTTATCAAACGCCTTTCACCTGACGCTATTATTCCCGAGCGATCTGGATCAAGTGCTTCTGTTGGATACGACCTTTACAGTATCGTTGATGTCGAACTTCCCGTTTTAGCTAGGGGTATAGTGAGTACTGGAATCGCTGCTACAGTTCCCATCGGCTGCTACGGTCGCATCGCTCCTCGCTCCGGTCTCGCTGTTAAGAACGGCATTCAAACTGGTGCTGGTGTTATTGACCCTGATTATACAGGTGAACTCAAGGTGATCCTGTTTAATCATGGAGATGAAACGTTTCATATTAAACCCGGGGATAAGATCGCCCAGCTTATAGTAGAGAGGTGTGAAACCCCTGCAATCGAGATTGTAGACGAAATCGTGTCTACCGAACGCGGTACACGCGGTTTTGGTTCTTCTGGATAAACATAAATAAAAAACTTAACACGACTATTTAGTTAGCAAAAGCAACTCCTGCCATACCGTCTTTTATCTTTAATATGTTGTAATTGACTGTATACGCACGCACAATGCTTCCATTCCTGACCCCGCCGGTGAGGTTCAGCTTCGCGTTATCAATCCTACTGAAATTTAGCGATCCTGAAGGCTGCGAGGCATTCAATTTTAGGCAGAAAGGCCACGTGAACGTAGACACGGTGCTGAGAGTAGACGAAGGGAGGGATGTGCAGTGCATCTCCGGAACGACGTTGTGATGGTAAATGGGAGACATTTCTTCGAACAGGGTAGTACCGTTAATGTAGAGAGAAGCCCGGTCGAACGTAAAGTTAGCATTCCATTGACCGTTATCAGCCTCGGAAGAGACGACGTGGACAGCCTTGGAGGGGTGGTTGAAGTAGGTGAGATCGATGTCAACATCATCCTTGGACATGGGTTGAAACTGAGTCTGGGTGATGAGGATCTCATGTTCATGCTCGACGACCATCTGACGCTCCTCGGTATCGAGGTACACGTACGTCCCGTAGACCTTGGGAGTGGACCCTGGGACAAAAGGCGTACCACCATTACGGCACTTAATACGTAATTCAACCTGATGGAACTGGAGTGCAGTGAGGGGAAGAGATTTAGTCCAATCCTCGGTGAAAAAGAAAGGGATGAGATAATGATCGGCAGCCGTACTAGTTCCCTTGGCGTTGTCGGAAACCTCATCAAGAGTCACGGCACAAGTGGCCTTGGCGGCATCCTGTTTGTAGAGTAAATTGTGGACACCCTGAATGAAAAGGGCGTCGAGGCGGCACACTTCTTGACCACCAATCCAAAGAGAAAACTCGGTCGTGCTGGTGTCATCGGTGCTAAAGAAACCGGTGGCGTTCGCACCACCGCAACCTATGTTTGTGGCCTCAACCCAGATGTAATTTAACAGATCACCCTTAGTGCGCAGAGGAACCACGACTTCATTACCGGCGGCAAAGGTTCCCACGTAATCGAGACGTTCCGGCTTGAGCGCAAAATTGGTATGTCTCTTATAATTTTGGTGGAAAAATGAAACTTGAGGCGAGCCAGTGATGAAGACATCCTGGGCTCCCTTAGACACGAGGTCAATCAAAGCAGCTGACATTTTACTAATATATGATATTAAAAATTTAGCTCTATAACGAAGTATGGTACAATTTCAAGTCCTGACATGGGATGCACGTGACGAAGATGAGGAGCATTTAATCAGGATGTTTGGAAAGACTCAAGATGGTCACTCCGTCTGCGTGACGACGCCATTCAAACCCTACTTTTTCATGAAGCTTCCTGATACACTGGACACTAAGAAGGTGATCGATTACGTTAAAGACACGTGCCCGGATATCGTAAACTGTGGATCCCTGAGGTCTAAAGATATGGAAGGGTTCCAGAATGGGGAATCTAGAACGTTTATACAGATAACGTGCAAAGATCTCCAATCGCGGCGATTTATAAGTAGTAAGCTGAGAAGAACAACTCATGCGTCACTTAAAAAATTAGAACGGGAACGGAAAGAAATAGACCACAAGCTGTTACTAGCTGAGTCATCTGTAGAAAAACAGAACGATGAAGCGGTAAAAAATCGGGCTGTACACGATGTGGCGGTATTGAGAAAAACCCTGGAAAAACTAGACACCGATATTGATAGAACACTGCACGTAAGTCAGTTACGATTATACGAAGCGAATCTAGACCCTGTTCTGAGGTTCATGCACCGATCTAATATCCAATCTACGGGCTGGGTGGATGCGGGTGATAACTGCGAGCGTGCTGACTTTGCAAATGTGGATATTGACTTGTACTGTAAGTCTTGGAAAGACTTAAAACCCGTAGATAACCCCGAATCTGCACCCTTTGTGATAGCGTCGGTCGATATCGAATGTTATAGTTCGACTGGAAAGTTTCCAAACCCTAATGTGCGGAACGATGCATGTTTTCAAATTGCTATATCACTGGTGCGTTTTGGTGAAACTGAGCCGTTTGAGAAGAGATGTCTATGCTACAAGGAAACTGATAAGAACCTGGACGATGGTTCGATTATCGAGTGGTTTCCTACCGAAAAGGATATGTTGATCAGGTTCTCAAACTATCTCGTTGAAAAGGATACAGATGTCATTACTGGCTGGAATATATTTGGATTTGATCTTGAGTATATTATCGAGCGTGGACATTTGATGTCTTGCCCTCTATCTTTTTTCAAAATGAGTAAGCTGAAAACGCATGTATGTGACCTCGTACGTAAAAAGCTTTCCTCGAGCGCTCTCGGAGATAATGAGTTGAAGCTGGTCCCTATGCCTGGTAGATTTATCTTTGATCTATTTCATGAAGTAAAGCGTGAATATAAACTGGATTCATATAAACTAGACAACGTATCGAAATTGTATCTCGGGGATAACAAGATTGATATGGCTCCAAAAGAAATGTTTCGTCGATACGAAGAAGAAGATCCGGTGAAACTTCGAGAGGTTGCGGAATATTGTATAAAGGATACACTCCTCCCACACCGCCTTATTTCAAAACTGTGTACGTTCATTAATCTTTTAGAGATGGCCAAGGCTACCTGGGTACCACTCAGTTATCTCGTGGAGCGTGGTCAGCAGATTAAGGTGTTTAGTCAACTTACGAAAAAGGCTCGAGAAATGAAATTTAAGGTGCCTACGTATGATTACGGTCACACGGATAATACAGGATACGTGGGGGCGACTGTACTCGAAGCACAATCTGGTGCATATTACACACCTATCACAGCCCTGGATTTTGAAGGTCTATATCCAAGTATCATGATGGCGCATAATCTCTGTTACTCCACACTCGTCATGGATCCTAAATACAAAAATTTACCCGGAGTTGAATATGAAACGTTCGGAGATCACACGTTCGCACAAAATGTTCCAAGTATTTTACCAAGTATTTTGGAAGAACTCAAAGCGTTTAGAAAACAGGCAAAGAAAGATATGGCCAAGGCTACCGGTGCAATGAAACAAATGTATAATGGTAAGCAGTTGGCGTACAAAATCAGTATGAACAGTGTGTACGGATTTACCGGAGCATCAAGGGGTATTCTTCCTTGTGTGGCTATTGCGTCGACGACTACGATGAAAGGTCGAGGTATGATTGACGAAACAAAAGCATACGTTGAAAAACATTACCCGGGTTCTCATGTGCGCTACGGAGATACAGATTCGGTCATGGTCGAATTTGACGTACAAGGGAGAACTGGAAAAGATGCTATTGAGTATAGTTGGGAACTTGGTGAACGCGCTGCCGCTGAGTGTACGAAGTTATTTAAGGCTCCTAATAATTTGGAACTTGAGAAAGTGTACTGCCCATATTTCCTTTACAGTAAGAAGAGATATGCCGCGAAACTCTGGACGAAGGGTAAAGATGGAGAAATGAACATGGATTATATAGATGTAAAAGGGTTACAACTTGTTCGCCGTGATAATACTCCTTATATGAGAGAAGTGTGTAAAGAGTTGCTAGATGTAGTTCTCGAAAGTAACGGTACAGACGCACCCAAGGCTCTTGCTCGAAAAAGAGCGGTCGAGCTACTCGAGGGAGATGTTCCGAACGAGAAACTCATACTAAGTCAGTCTCTATCCGATTCGTATAAAGTGAAAGGGGAAAGTGTATCTATCACCAGTGACGAGGTTGCAAATATCAGCCAAGCGCATGTACAAGTGGTTCGAAAAATGAGAGACCGTCAGCCGGGATCCGAGCCACAATCTGGTGATAGAGTACCATATATTCTTATCAACACCGGTGACCCAAAGGCTCGTGCATTCGAGAAATCCGAAGATCCGGTATACGCTAGAGATCACAAGCTCCCAGTAGACTATCCGTATTATTTTTTGAATAAGTTTTTAAACCCTGTATGTGATTTACTCGACCCCCTGTTTGAAAATGTGAAGGATGATATTTTCGGAGAACTACTAATGCGTGCAAAACCACCTAAAAAACCTCGCAAAAAAGCTGATCCGAAACAACCTACCTTGATCAGTGATATATTTAAAAAAAAGGATCCATAATAGAGTATGACTGAAGTAATTCTCGGGGTTGTCAATTCTCAACGTGAAGGATTAAAAGAAATAGAAAAGATGGTAAAAGAGATAGAAGAAAAGCATAAAGAAGAAATGAGGGCTAATATATTCGAAGCTTCTAATGAACTGTGTTCAGAGTTCAAACTTCTACAACGTGAGGATGTACGTGTTCGTACAATAATTGCACGGGTGTTCGGTGACGACAAATGCATTGGAAAGAGAAAAAATAATCGACCATGTGCAAACAAGTCTATCAGCGGTTTAGATGGATATTGTAGATCGTGTTACAAGTGTAAGCCTCCAGAATCCAGGGTGATTAGTTTTGGTACAATTGATCCCGACACAGTTCCCGACGGAGTTGATATGGGTGGTATGGGGACATGTGTGCTCACAGGTTCAGGAAGTGCGGGATTTCCGGGAACGCCTGTATCGATTAGCCCCCCACCCGAAGACGAGCTTAGAGATTTACCTCCCTTATATTAATAATGAACAAATCAGATATTCTACTAAATTCTATCAACTCATTTTATGCAAAATCAGAGAATAAAGCTACGCTCGTTGAACTATTAACAAAAAGTGGGGGTATATCCTTGCGAAACCTGGAATGGTTTATTACTAATTACTCTAAAAAGAATAACCTATCATATGAAACGAACGACGGAAAAATTTTTAGTGTTCATTGCGCGTACAAGTCAAGTTTAGACGGATATTCAAAAAAACTATTCGACCCATTCTGTAGAACAGAGAAGATAACCTATAAACTACCGGATACATCAGAGGAAATTCATACGACTGTTGCACAGTTGAATTTCATCCGATGGTGTATTAAGAATAATATCGTGGATTACATTCGTAATCATCATGATACGTTGTTTATGAAAGGGAATACCCTTCGACTCCAGACGGCTTAGGCCTACCATACCCCGGTGGGATTTTAGGAGACCTGGGAATAAGGGATTCTGGCATTTCGGGTATGTATCTATCTGTAGACATGCCTACACCAGACATGAATCCCCTATCGAACAGAAACGTCTGATATCCGACATAATACATGTTGAGTGTGTAGACATCCGTCAAATTGGGGGTGAGTGAAATATCGAGAATAGTTCGATCTGAATTTAATTTACTGAAGTCCAGGCTTCCCGATGGTTCCACATTAATCGGATTCATCGCGAATGCATACGTGTAAATATTTCTATCCGGTTTCGATAACCTACTATTATAAGGTACGACATACTTATAGAAAATGTGGTCGGGATTATTTATATTTGGTAAATCCTGACCGTTAATGAATATTTTAGCTGTCTGTTGTACGGGATTAAAAAACTCCGAACTAAGTCCATACGTATCTGATGTTGAGAAGTTATATCTATTTTCAAATTTTCGCTTGAGAACATCTGTATCACCCGTACCTAGATTCGAAGGACTACCATGTTCACTCTCATCCTCGAAATCTTTGCGTCGTAAAAACCAAAACATAGCTTTCACTGGAATATTGGGAACGAGTTGTAATTTAACATTATTTTCACCTATCTCCGTTTCTAATGTCGGGTGTTTATTTACAACATCGGTGATTAGGACCTGTTGCTTTGTGGTTAGATACGACTTTTCTTGTGCCGATACGGTAATTTCTTCTGTTATCAGGTTGAACTTGTCCAATGTGAGAGCTGAAAAACTTGGATTATTCGTGAAGAACGTACTCGGCCTAAACTTTATCTCAAATTCTAGTTTTTGTTTGTGAATGGCACACGTAGGAAAATAGGGTCTGTTAGGTGAATTTGAAGCGTATTCATCTCCCTCGTACTTACGTGAAAAGAAAAGAGGTATAGGTATCATCAGCTGTGACGGGTATCTAGATAAACTAGCATCGTTTGCAGACGAAGTACCTTCTGATTGATTACGATTGAGAGTGTATCGTTTTGTCCTCTTTTCAGATGCATCTAAATATAATTCATCATATATCATACCCCAGTCATCGTGATACTTTTCGAGTTCTAACTCGTCCACGCGCATTGTCACTGTTTCTATCACGTGACGGCCTATCTGGTCAGCAATATTGGCGTTCGATTCAACTTTGGGAAACTCGAGATGAACATACATATTACTAAGGAGGTCACCCATGTTCTGTGGATTTAATGTAACTTTTATAGATTCACCGAATGGCCATGTGGTCGACGCGTTAGAAGGTTTAGAGACGGTGACACTTTTATGATATTTCGTAAAGTTTGAATGTTGTGTAGGTTCGTAATTAAAGAAGGAATGTGTTGGGCTATCATGTAATAGGAACGTGTCCTGTTTACCTATCGCGTTAAGAGCCAGAACAGAACCGGTATCGGGACCTTTGAGGTCCATACTTATCTATTGCTCACAATTTTTTAAGGTCAGTTTTCCACATGTCAATATATCCAATAGCTTTGAGTGAATTCAGTTCTTCGTTGAGAGTTTTCCATTCGTCGAACAGGGCCTTCACCCTTTCTTCTGTATAATCAACTGTCTTCGTATGTAAGAGGTAGTCGTACGAGTCATCAACCTTAGGAAACAATGTAGACAGTTGAATCTCTAGATCATGCTTCTTACGTCTGAATATCACTATGTCGCCCTCTATCACCATCTTAACGAACCGTGCACGCCTGGAACACAGTTCAGCCTTTCTCTTCGTAACTTCGATGAGTCTGTTCTTTCTCTTCACGTAGTGATCCATACGAAGACCGATGAAGTCAGTGAGTATCTTCTCTGCGCTGTCGTATTTACAGATACCTTTCGTAGGGTGGAACAAATGCATGTTTGAGCATCTGATAGTCTTTTGCAGCTTAAGATCCTTAACAGCGTCTTTACCGTTATAATCTTGGATGATAAAATCGACGTTCTCAGTTGTACTGTTGTTCGTGAAACCACTGATGATTTTCTTTTCAACGAGGGTATCGAGATGTTCCTTATAATCTTGGGTCCATCTACCCGGGGGAAGATCTGTCACCCTGATCGTCTTTCCTATACAAACCCAAACACCTTGAGTCACCCACGAATCGTCGTCCTGTTCCGAAATTGTCCCCTTAAACCCACGGAACCATGGTTTCATTCTGGTCATCTCTTTTCCACATGTGAAATTGAGAATGTTTTGCTTGATTTCCTCTGGGTTGAAAGGTGGTACGTAGCACGAAAACCCCGTTCCGATTCCTTCAGTTCCATTCACGAGTACCATAGGTAGAACAGGTATGTAATGCTCGGGTTCAATTGATCGTCCATCATCGTCAAGATAGGTAAGTATCGCGTCATCCTTTTGGTCGAATATATTTCGAGTTTCCTTCGACAACTTCGTAAAGATATATCTTGTTTGAGATGCATCTTTGCCGCCCATCAATCGGGTCCCAAACTGACCACATGGCTCGAGGAGATTGATATTGTTTGAACCTGTGTAATCGTTTGCTAGTTTGACGATAGTGTCGGCCAAACTTACTTCACCATGATGATAAGCAGACTTTTCAGCTACATAGGCAGCCAATTGCGCCACCTTCATCTCGGCGGTCAGATTCTTTTGGAAACATGAATACATGACCTTCCTTTGTGACGGTTTGAGACCATCAGCCACGTGGGCGATAGAACGTTTCAAATCGGCCAGTGAGAAGTTTACGAGGTCTTTGTGAATAAAGTCCGAAATCCCCAATTGCTTTACGTTTCCATAAGGCACTTCAAGATCTTTCGCCTCTTTCGCAGTACTTTCAAGAAGCCATGTCTTACGGTCATCAGCCTTCTTCTTATCGAACGCGAGAATCACTGAATTGTCAGTCATGATATCTACGTCAAACCTGACGGTGAGAGTCTCAATCATCTTGAAATACTCGCGCGCCTCTGCAGAAGTTGAGGTACCTAGACCCTTATAGTATTTGATTCTCCATCCCGGTTTTCCATCCCCATACCATACACGAAACGCGGAATCTGTATAGAACGATTTGGATTGTGAATTTTTTGTAGCTTTAATGATAGGTGTGACCATCGACACCACAAATCCCAATTTGAGGAGACTGGGCCAAAATGCGTGAATCATGTTGAGAATTAGACCCTTGATATGCGAGCCATCGTTATCTGCGTCAGTCATGATCATCAAACGTCCGTATCGAAGCTCAGAAACATTAGTGTATTCCTTTCCTTGTTGCAATCCGAGAATCTTTTTAAGATCATTGAATTCCTGATTCGACGTCAACTGCGACACAGAGGCATCGCGCACGTTTTTGCATTTCCCTCGGAGAGGAAAGACCCCGTAGTGATCTCTTCCCACCACAGAAAGACCGGCGACAGCGAGAGTCTTTGCTGAGTCACCCTCTGTGACGATGAGTGTACATTTCTTAGAATGAGATGTACCAGCTTTGTTTGCATCGTCAAGTTTGGGAATACCCGTAATCTTACTCTTGCGAGCTCCGCCGTCAGTCTTGGCCAATTCTTTCATTTCCTTAAATTTCGAGAGAGCCATGAGCTCGTCGGAAATACCGGTCTTCAAAACATTTTTTACGAAGGTCTTGGGCATCTCGAACTTTGATCCGAAATCGGCCGCCTTGAGTGTACACTCAGATTTCACTTGACTCGAGAAGGTTGGATTCTCGAGAGTCGTCCGGACGAAGATACGAAACGTGGCCTTTACCTGTTGGGGTTTGAGCTTGATCTTTTTTGCCATCTCGTCGATAATTTCAGAAGCAACCAGTGAAGCCGCGTGATCAACGTGCGTACCACCCTTGGTAGTGCAGATCCCATTCACGAATGAAACCTGTTCCATTCCATCCTCGGATGGTCCGATACAAACAGCCCAACGGTCAGTCGTAACAGAATACACGTTGTCGACTCCGTCGTGCATTTTTGCATAAGCTTCGAAGGTTTGTTTTGGAAGTGCTTCGCCGTTAAACTTTACTTTGCAGTTCGCCGAAGTACAGATGTTCGCATCCCAAACACGCTTTTCCATGATATTATAGATCCCATTTTCCATATCTTTCATCGCAAACCTAGACCAGTCTGGTTTGAAAGAAACGGAAACGGATGGAGTAGCGCCGTTGAATTTTTTTATTTTTGGAACATAGCACGTAGACATGTTGTCGAACCACTCTTGGTGATATTCCTGTTTGGTTTCTGGATCCTTGATGATGACTGAAAACCACTTACTGTAGATATTTGCTAGCTTAGCACCATAACCATTACGTCCCCCCACAAGTCGCTTTTGGGTATCATCGTAGTTGGTACTCGTGAGTAGGTGACCAAAAACGAGTTCGGGGTTCCAAACATCCTCTTTTTTATTTTTTTGTATGACGAGTCCTCCGAGAGGGCCGTTGTTGTCTATGGTGACCATACCACTATTTTTATCGACATTGATAGAAATCGACGTGACCTGTTTGGGGTACATGGAATTCCTGTCGATGGCGTTGACGAGTACTTCGTCAAAGATTTTGAGTAAAGCCGGGCTGTATTTAGTTGTGGTCTTTTTGAACTTCTTACCATTGAGAACCCAGTAAGGTTCCCGAACAGCGTCTACTGGACCGACATATGAGTCTGGACGCTTTAAGACGTGTTCGATATGGCTAAGTTTTTGAACTGATTCCATACTTTCTTGAATTTATTACAAATCTAATCTCTAACTTAGGTGCTTTATCGAAACCAATACCCATTCGCAGGTGAGGCTGATGATACGCTGGCTGCACTATTTGTTCTAGATAAGGCTGGTCTAATTTTATCGGGGATGAAAGCGTAGAGTTTCTTTAACTCGTTGCAGAGGGATAGGTAGACGTTCTCAGGGATTTTATCAGATATACTGTCTATGATTTGCATTACATTTTGAAGTACATTCATTACTATATTACACGGCTATTTTTCTAAACACTTATAACACTGCGGAAACCACGTGACGGTTGAGCCTCTGTGCCTCGTCGAGTATGTCTTTGACGACGTAGGGGCAGTTACGCTTATCGTGACCCACCTGGCGGCAGCGACCACAGCGACGCGGACCCGAAGATCGCCGGTGGGCTCCGTTACGGATACCATACATTCGGTCAATCGCTTCTTGGTAATCTTGAACATCCACGTATCCGTGTTCATTTGGGGGAATCTGCGGAGCTTCCTCAAAGGTACCCACGCGCGTTTGGTGGCGACCACGTCCGATACGGGAAAATGATCCAGTCTTATTGTGAAGGTTTTGGAGATGATCACAGAACTTGAGGTAGAGGCCTTCGGGGATTTTATCCGAGGCCTCGTCAAGCTGTGACATCATCGTGTGTAAAATATCTTGTTGAGTAGTCATGTTTTTAGATGAAATTTACAAATATTCTTACAAACTTAGGTGCTATTTATTCTTTAACGGCGTCGTTCGACCCGCGCCACAAACCCGCTGTCCACCATTCGTCCACTATCACTCACCCAAAACTCATTTGTCGCGGACTCCCAGTAATCACGGTGATAGACGCATGCATCAGCTAGCCTCAACTCAGCCTCTGTGTCCACACAAAGCATCTCTAACCTAGACATATTTGCCTTCGCATCAACCACCTTTAACTTAGCGTTTTGGACGGCGACATACCATTTCCTTTGGCATTCTTCCTTGTAGTCATCGTGAAGCTTCTTCTCAAAGGCGGGAAGCTTTTGGATTGTTTTGAGTGAAAGATCATCATAGTAGACGAAATCTAGGACCTTCTCCTCATCGGTTCCAATTTCCAACACAATTGTCCGAAGACCGTTTTCCATCAGGTTTTTCCAAGTCCAGGAGTGGTACGCAGCGGCGGTGGATATGCAACCAACGAGTTCCCCAGCCTCACCACCGGGAGCCCAACGGACGTTCTTCACACACCATTGCTTGATAGCCTGGCTCTTTCGAAACGCAGTCATACGCTTGATGGGAGTCCAATCCGTACGCCTCGCTTCTTTCTCCCACTTCATGAGAACCTTGTACTCCTCGTGCATCTTCTTCACATGGTCCAGAAGCTGATTTCTGAGACGCGTAATCTCAGCGAGACGTGTTCGATCGAGATTCGGGGCGAACGGAGGAGTGCGGCGCACGGGCCGTGGAGACTCGTAGTCACTGTCATCATCGCTACCAAGATCCGAATCATCGTCGCTGTAGTAGAATTGGTCTTCATGGAACGGCTTGTCGCCATTGAGCTTGTCGTGGATGCTTTTGAGTTTGTCGGCCATGTCCAAGTACATCCCATCTCCGATCTTGTTGGAGATTTCGTCGAGGCAGGTCATGAGGCTTTTGAGATCTTCCATTTTTTCAGTTGAAAAATTTCAAAAGCTTGATTGACTTAGGTTGTTTTTATAGTATGGAGTAAAATGTAGAAGCGGGAACGCTTAACATGATTTTTTGTTTATTGGGTTTTGACTTAAGTGTTATCGAGACTTAATTATTTTCGACGCGAACGGGGTGTGGGTCGAATCAATTTTTCTTCGTAAGGGATAACGTGTTTAAGTTCGAAATTTCTACGAGTGATGGGACTTTTACCCACTAAATTTTTACTTCTCATGAGCATCTTAATAATACCCTCTTGATTATAAACCTGTTTTACCTTATTACCGACAAGATCTTTCGATATGAACACGCGCCTGTTCTTAGGTATATTCGTGGCATTGGTATTACTGAAACTATTGTTATAATACGTAGCCACATTAGTCGTATTGTGGCGAGGTAAATCTTTATTATATTTCCTTCGTATCGCAATATGATTATTCATCAATTCTTTTACTTTTACCGCTGATGTACCCGAACCTCTCTTCTGGCGTTCGACGATCTCCTGCGCTCTTCGCCCCTCGGATCGACCAATTTCACGTACACGGGCCGCGAAGGATCTAATTTCTTGTCGTCGCTGTACAGTTTCAGGACTCGCTGCACGTCTTTGGCGAATTGTGTTGGCGGACAAACGCACCATTTATTATAAACACAGGGAATTATCGCCTGTTGGAGTTGCTCTTACGGCTGCTGCTGGGGCTGTTGGAGTTGCTCTTACGGCTGCTGCTGGGGCTGTTGGAGTTGCTCTTACGATTGTTGTTGTTTGAATTTGAATTGAAATTTGAGTTGTTGGAATTCATGTTATTTTTAGTGGGGCGGCGGGGTCGTGTGTTGTTGTTATTGTTTGAGTTAGAATTGGAGTTTGCGTTACGGTTACCTCTTGGTGACCTCCCGGTATGTACCCAGTTTAGTACGTCCTTAATAGACCACGACCCATCAATTTTATCGTATCCCTTCCAGCTCATAGCCGTCGTCCTAACACCAAACAATCCGTCATTATCGGG
>Ga0233438_10002709_pt1 | contig 17197 bp, 12 predicted proteins | sample SI_123_September_FD_182720 | JGI IMG/M metagenome (GOLD analysis project Ga0233438, IMG submission 182720) | Seawater microbial communities from Saanich Inlet, British Columbia, Canada - SI_123_September2016_10_MG | ecosystem: Environmental > Aquatic > Marine > Inlet | place: Canada: British...
AATAATTGGGATGTTAGTAAGGTTACCGATATGACATATATGTTTGATAATTCTGATCTTTCAACAGATAATTATGACAATGTATTAAAAAGTTGGTCAGAACAAGATTTACAGTCTAATGTTACATTTGGTGCAAAAGAAATAAACTACTGTAATGGAGAAGCTGCAAGACAAAAATTAATAGACGCTTATAGTTGGATTATTGAAGATGCAGGTTTAAATTGCTCTACAGCCTCAATAGATGACAAAAACTTAACAAATATTTCTATTTATCCAAACCCAGTTGATAATCAATTAATAATAGATGGTTTATCAGATACTATAAGAGTTTCAATTTATAATTTATTAGGAAAATTAGTATTCATTAAGGAAACATCAAGAGAAGTAAATGTAAGTCAACTTCAAAGAGGTATTTACATCTTGCAATTAAATGATGGAGAAAAAAAATTGATTAAAAAGTTTATAAAGAACTAAACCTTTTCAAAATAATTTCAAACAACACTTACAGAAATGTAGGTGTTTTTTATTTTATTAAATGTGATAATATAGATGATTCTATTGAAAATATTTGTGATTGATTAAAAACGAGTTTGTATCTTTGACACGTATTAAACGTATTTATGACTTAATGGTGCGCGATATGGTGTACGTATTTTGAAATAAAAATTAATCAAAAATACCCAAAGATACATATAAATTATTGATTATCAGTATATTGCTCAAGTGGCGGAATTGGTAGACGCGCTGGATTCAAAATCCAGTTCTTTCGGGAGTGTGGGTTCGATTCCCACCTTGAGTACAAATAAAAACCTCATCATATTGATTTTCAATAAGTTGAGGTTTTTTAGTATTTTAAATTGTATGATTATTGTACGATTAACTTATTAATATAATAATTTTAGTAAAAAAATAAAGTTGTTTTTTAGGCTTCATTTCGTGCATTTCCTACATTATAAAATATTCACTTCTTGAAATAACTTAACAATTTGAATTCATTGAAGACAGTTACTACTCATTAACAATATTCATTCTACGTTAAACACTTACATTATAATTGCAGACTTTATCAGACATAAAAAAACCCTCACATTTCTGAAAAGGCTTCTTGAATTATTTTAAGTATGGTTTAATTCTTTATAAATTTTCTATTGGTTTGCCCCACACCATCTGATATTCTAATCATATACACACCGCTTGGTAATGCTTGTACATTGATGTTATTTGTATTCTTTATAGAAAGTACTTCTTTGCCTAATACATTGTAAATAGCCACCGCTGTTGGAGTTTCATTCCCCGTTATAAATAAGGTGTTATTTGTTGGATTTGGATAAATAGAAATAGCAAATAAGTGTTCATCTTCTATTCCTGCTGTAGAACAATTTAAACCTGCATCTTCAATAACCCATCCATAAGTATCTATTATACTTTGTCTAGCCTCTGCTGCTGTGCAATATTGTAAAGTAGAATTTGAAAAATTAACTCCTTGTTGCAATGTTAATGCTGACCAACCTGTCAATAAAGCATCGTAATTCTCTACTGAAAAACCACTTCCAGATAACATATCTACAATTTGACTAATATTGCTCACGTCCCAAGAACTAATGTCTTGATTGAAAGTAGTTGCTCCGTAAAACATTCTGCCCATATCAGTCACACTGCTCACATCCCAAGAACTAATGTTTTGATTGAAAACAGTTGCTCCGTAAAACATAACCCGCATTTTAGTAACATTACTCACGTCCCAAGAACCGATGTCTTGATTAAATGATGTTGCATTACCAAACATCCAATACATATTCGTAACATTACTCACATCCCATTCATTCAATGATTGATTGAAAGAGTATGCTCTTTCAAACATACCACTCATATTAGTAACATTACTCACATCCCAAGAACCTATATCTTGATTGAAAGAGGATGCTTGATAAAATGTGGAACCCATATCAGTCACACTACTAACATCCCAAGAACTTATATCTCCATTGAATTCACCTTTATCGTAAAATGCGTAATACATAGATGTTACATCACTTACATCCCAATCTGGCATTGCACCATATTCGCTATCTGAACATAGTCCATCAACTGGATTTGTAGCCAAACAATTATTTATAGCAGATTGAAAATTAGCATCTGTAATGGGGGTTTGTGCATTTGAAGTTGCTATAAATCCAATAATAAATAAAGTAAAAAGTAATTTTTTCATAATTCCTATTTTTTTACAAAAATAATATTTTTTTTAATTTCTTTTTCTCTACAAGTTTATAGTGTTTACCTTTTCCTGTTGTTACAGAACTTTCTTCGTAATATTCTCCTGTTTTTTGCAGTAATATTTTTATCTCATCACGACTATTCTTGATATGTTCTTTTGTTAAAAGAATATCTTTATTACCATTAATGTTAATTGTTATTGACTTCACATCGTCATAGTATATTCCTTGTTGAACTTCTTTTTCAATAGTACTCAATGAGTAATTGGAGTAATCTGTTTCTACTTTTTTTCCTTTAAACCTCCTATTCATTAATTTTGCTATGTCTATAGATATATAATCATCTTTTATAAATCCAAATTGTACTGCTAAATCAATTGCAACTTGCCTCCCAATTAATGTTTCTCCCGTATCAAAAACTAATAACTTAATAGGCATCGTTGAGGTCATACAATGGGCAATATAAAAATCTAATAAAGGGCATTTAGATAGATTTTCTGTTGCATTAAAAGTATCCAAATACTCTTTAACTTTTTTAATCCTTTTTAAATCCAATCCAAATTTTCGAAGTTGCGATACAATACTAATCCATACAACCTCTGTAAAACTAAATTTACGCCAACCTTTACCTTTTGGTCTATTATCCTCTAAAATCTCTGTATCGTGCCAATGCTTCAATACTCGAGAGGATATTGCTTCATCTCCTATCTTGTATTTTGGTTCATTTAAAAACTCCTTAACACTATGATTTTCATATAAGAACCTATCAATAAAATGGTAATCAAACCAATCTGTATCTGCTAAATAATTTCTTTTTATTTCCATTTTCATAAATATTACATATTTGTAATGTTTTTCAAATGTACATAATTTTAATTAATAAAAACAGAAACAAAAAAAACCCTCACATTTCTGAAAGGGCTTCTTAAATTGTTTTAAGTATGAGTTTAGTTCTTTATAAACTTTTTAATAGTTTCTTTTTGTTCGGCTTCGATTTTTATGATATAGATACCTTTTTTAAGATTAGATACATCTATTTCAGTTGATGTTGTATTTGACAATACTAATTTTCCTAACACATCATAAATAGAGGTTTCTGATACATCTAATAAAGCTTGAATAAATAATTTATTTACTACAGGGTTTGGATAAATAGAAATATTTGTTAGGTTTTGGTCGTTAACTCCAAGAGACGAATCATCATTAACTTTTATTGTCACGGAAGCATTCGCTGAATTTTCTCCATCTGATACTTCATAAGTGAAATTAACCTCTCCAGAGAAATTTGGAACAGGTGTATAAGTAAAAGTATAATCATTATTTAATGTCAATGTACCCGATTCAGGCCCTTCAATTAAAGAAACTGTTAATTCCTCTCCCTCTAAATCAGCATCGTTAGATCTTACATTAAAAGTTAAAGTTTCATTGAAATTTATAGTAATATAATCATCGTTTGCTAAAACATTTTCTTGTCCTGTAAAACTAAAAACGTCTCCAACTGAAAAGTAACTATTAAACTGATTTGGAAGAAGTATGCTTCCATCTGCAGGAACATTATTAAGAATTTGAGAAATAATGTAATCAGGATTTAATCCTTGATCACGAAGCGAATTTCCACCACTCCCTTGCCAACCTATATTACTATAAGAAAAATCAAAATTATCCTGTCCACTGATAGAACTAGAACTATCAAAATAAAATCTAGATCCAGAGTTGCCCCCTGTAGTTGCTAATTGTGTTATTACTATATCTTGTTGTGCATTAATAATAAAACAAAAAAATAGGGTAAATAGTGTGGTAATTTTCTTCATAATAATTTTTTTTTAACGAATATAATAATTTAATTATTAAGATACAGTGAGTTTAACCCCAATCCAATGGCTCATTAGTTGTATGCGATACGTTTGTTACTTTTGGTAATACATAAGGCATTAACTTAATAAGCAACTCAACCCTTTCTCTCGGTTTTAAAACGTCTAAACGCTCTTGTAGTTGTTCTAATTCCTGATACAATATATCTTTAAGAACAGACCTCAACTCTTTCGTTAATTTATTTGGTGTACCCTTCTGCCTTCCTCCATATTTATTGCCTGTTGTATTTGCCATACTATTTAATACTATTATAGGTTTGTTTATATATAGGTTCTTTTTAATTCTTTTGCTTATGTATTAGTTTAATATCCATTAGGTAATAGTAAAGAATTACTTTGATGAAGTTTTATAAGGCGTAAACCGTTATAATCAGCAATACCTTCGTTGTAAAGGACTTCCTTTAAAGCGTAGATGTCTGTTAGGTTTTGGTAAAAAGAGTTTGATAATGGTATCGTTAGGGGTACAAATAAAAACCTCAACCAACTGAATTTAAGTTAATTGAGGTTTTTTTATTCACATATTTGTACGGTTTTAGTACGGTAAACTATTCTTAAGTCCAAAAAACCCCAAAAAATCCAGGACAACTTCATTTATAAAGACCCCCGGTTACTTTTTAAAGATCACTTTCCTTTTTAGCACTTTACTGTCACAGGAAATACATAATGCGCAGTACTTAATTGCACCACTTTGTCCCAATCGATAAGCTCTTCCTGTAATTTATTTTCGATATCTACCTTATTTTGTGCTTCAAAAGAAATTGTCAAACACTTTGCTACAAAATAAAAAACCTCTTTATGATTCATTCTTAAATAATTTAGATACAGTTGTAATTAGTGCCTCTGTTTTAGAATAGGTTAATTGATAACAATTTATATTTTTAAACCAATTTAAAAACTCTTGTGCATTTTCTTTTTTAGGAGATAACCAAGAATCTGGAACTAGCTGTTGAAAAGCATTTTCTTTAGCTAACTTTGTAAAAGACAAAGGAGCGTCTTTCGTATATTTTATAAATACCAAATCGTTACATGGCAAATGAGAAGGTATGTTGGTGTTATTTGGAGGTAAGTACCTCACTATTTTATTAAGTCCTTTTAAATGATACTCTTTAGCGCTCTGTAATTCTTCATAAAACGGTATTAATGTTTGTAGACTTTTCTGTTTTACAGAGATGGCTGCAGGAAAGTGATAAACATTTTTATTTTTAGCCAATACAGGCACAAAATCGTCTGCCATACAATTAAAGCCATGTTTTTGCAATAAGGCCAGAGAAGTACTTTTACCATTGCCTGAATCTCCTAAAAATAATATGGATTTCTTTTGATTAGAAACTGCTGAGGCATGAAAAACTCCCATCCAATCATCTTCAGTATTACCATAGATAGCCTGAATAAACTCCATAGAAAACTTACCTTGAAAATAATGAAGTTCTTCTTTGGTCCAAGAATCATAAATGGTATTATTTTTGGCTAAATAAATACGACCATCTTTAATAAAAACCTTAAATTCTATGTCAGAATTAGTCGATTTTGTAGTGAGATGTGCAAATTTTGGATGCACAAAAGAGGCCTCTAATTCAGATTGAAAGGCCACTCTAATAGTTGTATTATTAGAAGTGTAGGTGTAAGTAGTTTCAAAATTAGCAGGAATCGTAGTAAGATACGCCTCTTTATTTTTGAAGCGTTCTACCTCTTTATTTTCTTCTAAAAATTGCTCTTTTAATTTTTGAAGTAGTGGAAGTACCTCTGCTTTAGAAACTAAGTTTTTTGAAGCAAAAGTACTCGCTAAAGTAGATAACGAATCTCCTTTAGATAATGCTGTAATTAGTTGTGCTATTTCTTTTTCTAAAACAGCATATTGGTTATTTAAACCAGACCAAACATAACTTTTAGCATCAATTTCTTTTGAAATTATAGTGGTATTCATTGTATAAAATATCTTATATAGTTTTTAAAAATAATAAAAAAGACCTCTATTATAGAGATCTTTTCTAATTACTGATAATTATTTTTTAAAACAATAACTATCTTTCTTTTCCTTTTCAAAAACCTTGTATTACTTTTCTAATCAAATCCTGAACCCGGTTGTGCTGGAGCGCTATTAGCTTGTGCTTTCTGTGGGTTTAGTATCATATAAGTACCTAATGCAGTAAGTGCTGCATATTTACCATAACTACCTATCTTTTTTATCGCGTCTTTACGTGTAATTTCTTGTTCTTTATTTTGAGTGTTTTTTATATTTTTTTTCATGATGTCTTGTCTTATTTAATGTTTATTCTAAAACTATTTTTTTATTTAATTTCCCTGCCTCTGTTTCTAATTGAACTATATAAACACCTGAAGCTAAATTTGGTAAAGTAATTTCTTTAACTCCAATTGTATTGAAGTTAGTACTCATTACTTGTTTCCCTAAAATATTGAATAATTTTACACTTGCTTTACCTTGCGATAAGCCAACAATTCTTAATGTTGAAGTATTCGATTTATAAATACTTACACTATTTAACAATTCTGTATCTGTAGATAAAGCACTAGATTTAGCATGTAAGTAAAAACGACCTTCTGTAGATTTTTCTGATACTATAGCAGTATATGCTGAATTTACTTCATCTAATCTTATAAACGTACTTTTTAATCTATCTTCTAAAAATACTTTATAACCCGTTGGTACATTTAAAGCTTCTGCAGAAAAAGTAATTTCTGAATCTGCATCCGCAGTTACCCCTACAGGAATAATCATATCTTCATAATTCTCATTTGGTAATGATTGTATTGCTAATTTTTTAGAAGAATTACCATCTACTAAACCAGTATATAACTCTAATTCTGATGCATAACCACCAAATATATTGCTATCATAACCATTATCAAAAGATGTTGTTTTACCATCAATATATCTAATTGAAGTTTTTCTAGTTAGTTTTCCAATTGTAATAGATAAATCTATTTCAAATCTACTATTTGTAGTCTTATAAAACGGATTACTATTAGATTCGTGCGTCTGCATTGCTTCAGTAAAACTAAAATCACCAGCAGTGGTAGTTTTTACAAAAAAGCCTTGAAGTGGTTGTATATGAAAGGCATTACTAGATTGATTTTTAGTTACCCAAGTCTCATTGTCTGAATCCCAAAACCAAATTGTACCATCTATTAAAGATGAATTTGCAGTTAAAACGTTAGTTGCATCTGCATTAGAATTTCCATACAAATACGTTGGGTAAGGGTTACCTACTAAATTATACCCATTCCCGCCAGTAGAAATTGCAACGGAAACATCATAAGTATGTAAGTCTCCCGTGAATACTACATCATGTTTTGAACCTCCTGCATTATTTGACTTCGTAGCCCATCCGATTCCACTACCCCATACAGGTCCTGTTCCATGATCATCAGTAACATATACATATTTACCAGTAGTTCCTGCTGCTGCACCAGGATCAAAAACAGATCTAGAATCATCATAAGAACCAAAAGCATACTTATTGCCTTCCTTAACTGTATAGTTCCTTGAATCATCGAGTGTTTTGAACTGTTTTGCATTACTTAAACCTGATGATACCAACGTCCATTTATCTTGTGATAATCTTTTGACAATGGTAGTCTTCTTACCCGAAGTGTATGCACCTCCAATGGTAACCGTAGAAAAGTCTCCATTTTGAGCGTACAAAATCATCCCATCATTAGATCTAGCAAGAGAAATATCTCCTTCAACTGTTAGCGTATTATTTTGTCGTAATACCAATTGAGCTCCAGAAGTAGACCCGATTGATTTCGCTGTTGCAGCTCCCATCCCACTAGGTATTTCTACAACGTGACCTAAAACAACATCATATTCTGAGGTAGGTATTGTGCTTGGTGTATTAGCAACTGTTCCAGAAACTGTCCAAACAGTTGGATCATTCCAATTCCCAACTTTGGTAGATGTCATTGTTGGAGGTATGGGTGCAGATGAAGCTGCCACAATAACGTTATCCAAATTAAGAGATGCTGAATTAGAATTTTCAAATGTAATAAAATTAATACCAGTAGTTAAAGCAACCCCTGTCAATGTTTGAGTAGAATAACTACTAGAAGTTGCAGTGTTAGTTCCTTCAGGGCCTGCATCATTCCTAATCATCGAAAATGAAGCTAATGTAGAAGAATTACCTCCAGTAGCATCTGTAGAATTAATTTTTATATCGTTTGCTTTATTAGCTGAATTTTTGAAATAAGTAAATGTAAAATCATAATCCCCATCTGCAGCAACAGATACTGGGATTATTATAGTACCACTTTTACCTGTACCACTATCAACCTCACCAGCTGCACCTGAATTTATTCGGGTTTTTCTCCATTTCTCAACTATGTTATTAGTGCCTCCATTTCCAGAACCTAATTTATTGTTTGCAAAATGAGCATTATTTTGTGAAACATCACCATTCTCAACTTCTATAGTGCCTGGTAAAGAAGTAATAGTTTGTGAAACATCACCTACAATAACAGTTCTAGTCATTTCTAATGCAGCATTATTGTTAGAATCAGTTACATTATATTTTATTATATAGGTACCAGCTGTATTTACATCTACTGGATTATCAATATCAATATCATCAGTAATATCTCCATCATAATTATCAATCGCAATTGAACCTGAATCTGTATAGGTATCTCCTAAATCAATATTTATAGAAGCATCACCTAACAAAGTTATTGCTGGAGCTTCATTACCATCAACTATGGTATCACCATTCTCAACTTTTATATGTGTAGTATTTGCCCATCTAATTTGTGCTCTACCTCCTTTTACTCGGTAAGCACCGTACCTAATTTTAGACTCTGTTCCCCTTTCTGGATCAGGAATATTAAAAGTAAAAGCTTCACCTCCAATTACTGCATCAGAATAATGTATTTTTTTTGCAGGGTCGTTTGGATCTTCCCTAAAACCAACCTCTAGAATAAAATTTACTTCTTCATTTTTAGCTACTGTCTTCAATTTAACTATTTCTCTACCGGACCCAGATCCACCACGTTCTAAAATACGTTCGGCATAAATATCAAAGGCTATTTGATTGCCATTGGCATCAAATACAGGTTTTGCTAAATATAAACAAATAGCAGGGTCATCAGAACCACCGCCACCAGTATGTTTTCCTTTTGACTGTGCTATATATGTTCCATCATTATTAGTTCCTGAAGCATCACCAGCTTCAAGAATTCTAAACGTTCCTGAAAATTTTACGTAAGATCCAACATCAGTATTCCTTGCTGTACGTATGGAACGCTCCATTCTAGGTTGTAATGTATTTGCAGCGTCTTGATTATTAGAACCATCTGTTATATTATAGATACCCCAAGTTGTACTTTTAAGTGTAGTTTCTTTATAATTTGCATAACATGTTCTGTCATCTATAGTTCCAACATTAACACGTCCTGATAAATCATTTGAGGTTCTTGTAGCATTTGCACCATCTACATTACATGTAGTGTAAGGCGTTCCATCTTCATCTGGCGCTGTTTGCGCATTTATAAAGAAGGAAAAGAGCGAGAAGCTGCAAAATAATATTAATTTAACTCTGTTCTTTTTCATATATTTTTTTTAAAAATATTGTAACATTACTAATTTAGTATCCTGAACTATTCTGTATTTAAGGTGTTAAAAAAATTAAAACAAAATATGTACTTGGTTTTTCATCTTTTACAAAATTTTAAAAAATGTTATCATTAAAAAACACCATTCTGTAAATAGGAATGGTGTTTTTTAATGATAACGTGTTTCGCGGTTACCACCCTGAACCCGGTTGTGCTGGAGCGCTATTAGCTTGTGCTTTCTGTGGGTTTAGTATCATATAAGTACCTAATGCAGTAAGTGCTGCATATTTACCATAACTACCTATCTTTTTTATCGCGTCTTTACGTGTAATTTCTTGTTCTTTATTTTGAGTGTTTTTTATATTTTTTTTCATGATGTCTTGTCTTATTTAATGTTTATTCTAAAACTATTTTTTTATTTAATTTCCCTGCCTCTGTTTCTAATTGAACTATATAAACACCTGAAGCTAAATTTGGTAAAGTAATTTCTTTAACTCCAATTGTATTGAAGTTAGTACTCATTACTTGTTTCCCTAAAATATTGAATAATTTTACACTTGCTTTACCTTGCGATAAGCCAACAATTCTTAATGTTGAAGTATTCGATTTATAAATACTTACACTATTTAACAATTCTGTATCTGTAGATAAAGCACTAGATTTAGCATGTAAGTAAAAACGACCTTCTGTAGATTTTTCTGATACTATAGCAGTATATGCTGAATTTACTTCATCTAATCTTATAAACGTACTTTTTAATCTATCTTCTAAAAATACTTTATAACCCGTTGGTACATTTAAAGCTTCTGCAGAAAAAGTAATTTCTGAATCTGCATCCGCAGTTACCCCTACAGGAATAATCATATCTTCATAATTCTCATTTGGTAATGATTGTATTGCTAATTTTTTAGAAGAATTACCATCTACTAAACCAGTATATAACTCTAATTCTGATGCATAACCACCAAATATATTGCTATCATAACCATTATCAAAAGATGTTGTTTTACCATCAATATATCTAATTGAAGTTTTTCTAGTTAGTTTTCCAATTGTAATAGATAAATCTATTTCAAATCTACTATTTGTAGTCTTATAAAACGGATTACTATTAGATTCGTGCGTCTGCATTGCTTCAGTAAAACTAAAATCACCAGCAGTGGTAGTTTTTACAAAAAAGCCTTGAAGTGGTTGTATATGAAAGGCATTACTAGATTGATTTTTAGTTACCCAAGTCTCATTGTCTGAATCCCAAAACCAAATTGTACCATCTATTAAAGATGAATTTGCAGTTAAAACGTTAGTTGCATCTGCATTAGAATTTCCATACAAATACGTTGGGTAAGGGTTACCTACTAAATTATACCCATTCCCGCCAGTAGAAATTGCAACGGAAACATCATAAGTATGTAAGTCTCCCGTGAATACTACATCATGTTTTGAACCTCCTGCATTATTTGACTTCGTAGCCCATCCGATTCCACTACCCCATACAGGTCCTGTTCCATGATCATCAGTAACATATACATATTTACCAGTAGTTCCTGCTGCTGCACCAGGATCAAAAACAGATCTAGAATCATCATAAGAACCAAAAGCATACTTATTGCCTTCCTTAACTGTATAGTTCCTTGAATCATCGAGTGTTTTGAACTGTTTTGCATTACTTAAACCTGATGATACCAACGTCCATTTATCTTGTGATAATCTTTTGACAATGGTAGTCTTCTTACCCGAAGTGTATGCACCTCCAATGGTAACCGTAGAAAAGTCTCCATTTTGAGCGTACAAAATCATCCCATCATTAGATCTAGCAAGAGAAATATCTCCTTCAACTGTTAGCGTATTATTTTGTCGTAATACCAATTGAGCTCCAGAAGTAGACCCGATTGATTTCGCTGTTGCAGCTCCCATCCCACTAGGTATTTCTACAACGTGACCTAAAACAACATCATATTCTGAGGTAGGTATTGTGCTTGGTGTATTAGCAACTGTTCCAGAAACTGTCCAAACAGTTGGATCATTCCAATTCCCAACTTTGGTAGATGTCATTGTTGGAGGTATGGGTGCAGATGAAGCTGCCACAATAACGTTATCCAAATTAAGAGATGCTGAATTAGAATTTTCAAATGTAATAAAATTAATACCAGTAGTTAAAGCAACCCCTGTCAATGTTTGAGTAGAATAACTACTAGAAGTTGCAGTGTTAGTTCCTTCAGGGCCTGCATCATTCCTAATCATCGAAAATGAAGCTAATGTAGAAGAATTACCTCCAGTAGCATCTGTAGAATTAATTTTTATATCGTTTGCTTTATTAGCTGAATTTTTGAAATAAGTAAATGTAAAATCATAATCCCCATCTGCAGCAACAGATACTGGGATTATTATAGTACCACTTTTACCTGCACCACTATCAACCTCACCAGCTGCACCTGAATTTATTCGGGTTTTTCTCCATTTATCAACTATGTTATTAGTGCCTCCATTTCCAGAACCTAATTTATTGTTTGCAAAATGAGCATTATTTTGTGAAACATCACCATTCTCAACTTCTATAGTGCCTGGTAGTGCTGTTTGACTGTAAATTGCAGAGATACTTATAAGCAGTGCTGTAAATAATAATTTGTGTAAAATTTTTTTCATAATTTTAAATTTATTTAATGTGATAGTTTTGCAATATAAAACCAAAACCACCCTCAAGTATCCTGTACTATACCGTTTTTTATTAATTTAGTGTATTTTTAAGGTAATATAGTATTATTTTTTACTCATTTATTTAAAACCCTTGTTTTAATTATTTCTTGCAAACATTTCAGGATTAAAACTCTTCTAAACAGGAATTCGTTTCAAATAAAATCTTCTTATCCAAACTACCAATGTAATGATAAGTAGTAAATCTTAGTTTGTCTTTATGTCCCATCATCTCTGTAATCCTCTCTAATGGAACTCCATGTTTGGCAAGGTAATTTCCGTAACTATGTCTTGAGGTGGATATAATAGGTGAAAAGGGTAATCCTAATTTCTCTCCAATAACTTTTAAGTGTTTGTTATACCCTTTGCAAATTTTAGATACTTTGTTATGAACTGTAGTCTTCTTTGGAGAGGTTCTAAATCCACCAAAAATGTATTCACTCTCTTTGTTCCCTATCTCTTCTATTAACTCTTTTAAGGGTCTTATAATTGGTATAGAGAGTTTCCTTACGTTCTTTGTTCTATTCTTCGTTTTCTGTCTCACAAATGAGATGACATCATCTTCTATGTCTGTCCATTTAAATTGTAGAACATCCGACATATTACTTCCGTTACATAAAAAACAAAGTTTTCAATGGTTATAAGCGTTTCTTTGATACTTTGTATCAAAAGCGTTGTAGGACATTAATCTATGTACCTGATCTACCGAAAAGATTTGTTTTTCTGTATTGTAGGTTTTAATGATGTATTTGTTCTTACCATTTGGCATTGAATTAGTAGCGTAATTAAAAAGGATCAAATCATTAATCCCTGTTCTACTTTGTTCAAAAAATTGTGTTCGTTAGTTGCTTAATAATGATTTAAAAACTTTATTTTTAATCTTTGATAAAGTTAATGTAACAAAACCTATTGCGTAAACCAAAATGAAATTTAAAAATGAAAAACAAACAAACAAAGCTATCTCTAACGCTACTTTTTGTTGGGCTTATTATCTCTTGTGACGTATCCTATTTGGATAAAGAAATTGATGATTTCTCATGGAATGGTAGTATAAAAATACCTGCTGGATTCATAAATTACAATTTATCTGAAATCTTTGAGGATTTAGGAAGCAGCGATCTTGAACCTACTTCTACAGAAGAGTTCAGCTTTAATTACACAGAGACTTTCTCTGGAGAAAACAACGATACATTTTATGTTGATATTGACGATATATCTATTGAAAGTTCAATTGAAAGCCCTATTACAGCAGATGATTTAGCTGCTATTGGAGAAAACTTTCCTTACACAATTACTCAAGAAATAACTCCTGGTATTGTAAACCCAATTATTGGGACTTATAGCATAAGCGATCAAAAAACACATGAGTTAAATTTAACCAAGGAACTTACAGGTGTAGAATTTAACTCAGGAACCATGCTTATCGCATTTAAATCTACTGTTGATGCCAATATGGAGATTACAGTAACCATACCCTCATTTACTAAAAAAAGTGATCAAAGTATCTACACGGAAACCATCTCTATTTCAGGAAGATCTAATGAAAATATTCTCCTTGATTTAAGTGCATATAATGCTGACCTTACAAATGATGGGACTGGTACAGGTAAAACAACAAATATCATTTTTATAAATTTAGACGCTTCTTTTACTTTTGCTGCAGGTAATAACACTGATGTCAATGATGCAATATCATATGAAGCTTTAATAGAGAATATTGGATACGATGTAACCTATGGAGATTTTAAACAGGAATCATTTAATGTATCTTCTAATGCTATAGATTTAGGTGACTTTTTTGATAATTTTAGCGGTGGAGACGTTGCTTTTGACAATGTAGAAATGGCTATTAATGTTACTAACGATTATGGCTTTCCGATAAGTATGAATTTATCGTCTGTAAAAGCAGTAAATGCTAATTCTTCTATAAACCTTAACTATACAGGAAGCACGTCGCTACCAAATACAATTATTATAGACGGAGTTGAAAATTTTGGAGATGACGAAAAAGAAACCAACACTTTATTAAATGACACTAACTCTAATATTACTAACTTATTAGAATCTAAACCAACATCTATAGAATTTGATATTTCTGGAAAAGCAAACCCTATAGATGATGGAAATCCTAATAATAACTTTTTTGCTGCTGTTAATAATGGTTTTAATGCAGAAGTTTCTATAAAGTTTGATAAAGTTAGTTTAGATAAGGAAATAGAATTTAGTGATGGAGAAGATTTAAATGATTTTGAATACATTAAACTTCTTGTAAACGTAGAAAACAAAACTCCATTAACTGGAGATATCTTGCTAGAATTTAAAAACAGTAATGGACAAGTAATTCACACAGAATCTATAAATGCTTTTCAAGCAGCAAATGTAAATACTTCTGGCGAATCTGATGGAGTTGGGATATTATCTGATTTTGAAATTGAACTTGATCAAAATGAAATCAATCAAATAGTAGATACTGACAAAATAAATGTTAGAGTAACTTTAGCATTACCAACAGGAAGAAATTCTGTGATGATAAAAGGAAGCGATGCAATTAATGTTGCTGTTGCCATAGAAGTTAATGCAAATATAACACCTTATAATTAATACGTTATGAAAAAACACTTTTATACAACTATACTATTGTTTTTTGTTTTAATTGGTAATCTTAAAGCACAAGACTATTTATCATTTTATAACTTAGGAGACTATGTTATACAAACACAAAATGTATCACCTATATATTTACCCAAATATAAAGTAAACTTTGGTACACCATTAAATCTTGGAGTTAATCTTAATTCTGGAATTAAGCTAAACGATATTTTAGTAGAAAGTGGTAATAATTTAAAAGTAGACTTTAATAGCCTTAACGCTGCTGCTGAAGATGCTAATACTTTTGCCACAGATGTAGTTGCTAACATTTTTATGTTGGGTTTTAAAACCAAGAAAGGATCTATGACTGTTTTCGCGAATGCAAAAAGTAATTTAGTTTGGGAGTTCTCAAAAGATTTTACAAATGTTGCTGCAAACGGTTTTGGACAAAGTTTTGGTTTATCTAATGAAAAACTAGGGTTTACCACTTATTCTGAAATAGGAATAGGTATTACCAGGATTTTTCTTGACGATAAGCTTTCTGTAGGATTAAGACTAAAATCTTTAAACGGTATTACACACGCTTCTTTAGAAGAAAACGCTCAATTTGATTTAGATATTAACCCTACTAATTTTTTATGGACGGCAAATACTGCAAATGCAACTATAAATACCTCCGGTATTTCAGATACTGATGATTTAGCATTTTTTGGATCTAATAGTGGTTTTGCAATGGATATAGGGTTAGGATATGAATTAAATGATGAATTTTCTTTTGAATTATCCATAAATGATTTAGGTTCTATAAACTGGAAAGACAAAGTAGCCAACTATAATTTACAAGACGTTAACAAAGGAGTTTATAGTGGATTTGACTTTGAAGATTCAGGAAACGTTCAAGAAGAAATTGAAGATGCTTTAAATGATGTTTTAGGTGCTTCTGAAACTACAGAAAGTTTTAAAACAGAAATTGGTTCTAGAACTTTCTTTTCTGCTAAATACAAAATGTCTGAAAAAAATGTATTTAGAGCAACATACTTTAGTAATAACAACCCTTATATAGCTATTAAACCAACTTATGGTTTAGGCTACAACAGAGAACTTAACAGAGCAACTTATGGTTTAGTTGCGAGTACTGGAGGTAATAGCGGAGATTTTAGACTTGGTGCAAACATGGCAGTACAGTTAGGTTTCTTACAACTATATACAGCTTTAGACGACCTTTCTAGTATTGGAGGTAAAATACAAGAAGCAAATACTGCAAATTTTAGATTTGGTGTAAACTTTCTTTTTGGACAATTAAATAAATCTGAAAAATAATAAACGAAAATGATGAGGATGAAGAATCTAAAACCCTTGTTTTAATTAATTTTTGCAACCATTCTTGCAAAGATTTCAGGGTTAAAACTCTTCTAAACAGGCATTCGTTTCAAATAAAATCTTCTTATCCAAACTACCAATGTAATGATAAGTCGTAAATCTTAATTTATACAGTTTCTATAGGTAGTGGTAGTTATGGGAATGTAATTGGGTATTCAGTAAATAATGGAAAGTCTATAAGTCAAATTTACTTCCCTGAAATATCTGAAAATAAGACAGCAGAGATCGGATATATGGGACACGATGAATTTACAATTATAGAAACAAGTTTAGCAAGAAGGTTCCCTATTTACAAAGAGGGAGACACTAATAATAAACCAACGGGAGGTAATCGCCAAATAGAATACAAACTAAAAGATGGCGAAGCATCTAAATTATTTGTAATAAATAAAATTAGTAAATATTAATAGTGAATTTTTAAAAATAAACGAGGTTCGTATAATATTTTAAAACCAAATTATTCCAGTTTTAAAATGGGAGGTGTTCATGTTAGAGGTAAGAATGCTGCTACGTTTCAAATGAGGTTCTGTCGCATCTGCTAAAATTAAGCATCAAGTTTTAAACTAATTTAATTTTTCAAGAAGCTAATGATATAAATGATTTGTAGGTTGAACTTTCTGGGTTCACCAATTGATTTTTCTTTATCATTCTAACTACTTCTATTCCTGATATGGTTGCATCTAATCTCCACCTTTTTCCAACTAATTTTTTTCTCTTTCTGAATTGTTGTTCTACAAGGGGTGTAAATTTGAATACCCAGTGTTGAATAGTAGCATGATCAACTTTGACTCCTCTGATAGATAAAAGTTCTTCTAAATCTCTATAGCTAAGACTAAACCTTAATTTGAAGTAAACAGCTTGTAATATGATTGCTTTAGGAAAACAGTG
>Ga0233438_10002710_pt1 | contig 17197 bp, 15 predicted proteins | sample SI_123_September_FD_182720 | JGI IMG/M metagenome (GOLD analysis project Ga0233438, IMG submission 182720) | Seawater microbial communities from Saanich Inlet, British Columbia, Canada - SI_123_September2016_10_MG | ecosystem: Environmental > Aquatic > Marine > Inlet | place: Canada: British...
CCGTTAGCCACTATAATACACTATGGTGTCCGGACTTTCCTCTCTTCGTTTAAAACGAACAGCGATAAGGCGATCTGCTTTGCGGCAAAAATACATAAATTGTTAATAACTCCTTTTAATTTTACAGGGTTTAATTTAGGCATTACTAGATGAATTTTTAAATTTGTTACAACAAGATATTTATGGAACCATTTATTGTATCGGCATTAAAATACAGACCCCAAACATTTAAGGATGTTGTGGGACAATCTGCGATTACCAATACCTTAAAAAATGCCATTGATCAAAATCACCTTGCTCAAGCATTGTTATTTACAGGGCCTAGAGGCGTTGGAAAAACCACCTGTGCACGGATTTTGGCTAAAATGATCAATAGTGAAGGTGCTGAAAGTGAAAATGAAGATTTTGCCTTTAATATATTTGAGTTAGATGCTGCCTCTAACAATTCTGTCGATGACATTAGAAGTTTAACAGATCAAGTTAGGATTCCCCCTCAAGTAGGAAATTACAAAGTTTATATCATTGATGAAGTTCATATGTTATCGGCATCCGCCTTTAATGCTTTTCTTAAAACACTAGAAGAGCCTCCAAAACATTGTATTTTTATTTTAGCTACCACAGAAAAACATAAAATCATTCCAACGATTTTATCCCGTTGTCAGATTTTTGATTTCAAAAGAATCAATGTGACGGATGCTAAAAATTATCTAAAAGTCATTGCTGAAGAACAAGGAATCACAGCCGAAGATGATGCCTTGCATATCATCGCTCAAAAAGCAGATGGTGCCATGAGAGACGCACTCTCTATCTTTGATAGGGTTGTTAGTTTTTCAGGTAAAAACTTAACACGTCAAGCGGTCACAGAAAATCTAAACGTTTTAGATTACGATACCTTTTTCGATGCAACCGATTTAATTTTATCTAATAAAATTCCCGATTTACTATTATATTTTAACCATATAATTTCCAAAGGGTTTGATGGTCATCATTTTATTACAGGCTTGGCTTCTCATTTTAGAGATTTATTGGTTTCTAAAACCCCTCAAACTATTGAGTTGATTGAAGTTGGTGATGATACCAAAGGAATGTATAAAGCACAATCTGAATCCACCTCACAAGCGTTTCTAATTCACGCAATTGAACTTGCTAATGATTGCGACCTCAAATATAAAACTAGTAAAAATCAGCGACTACTGGTCGAACTTTGTTTAATGCAGCTTGCCTCTATCAATTTTGATGGAGAAAAAAAAAAGCCTAGCGGATTCATAATACCGGCATCTTATTTTAGATCTAAAAGTATTCCTGAAGTCAAAATAACACAACCTAAATCTACTTCAAAAACAACAACTCAAGAACAAAAAAATGAACTAACAGCAGTTGTTCAAAAAGTAGAAGAACCACAAGCACCCTACCCCAAAAAGGAATTGCCAACACCTGTTATTAAAAGCACACAACGTCCCACTTCTGGACTATCACTTAGCAGTATTCGAAAGAAAAAAGAGCATCAAATTAAATTGATGGAAGTCACTGTTGACGAAGAAGATCTGCCAAATGATCCATTTACCTTAGAAACAATAATCAAATTTTGGAATATTTTTGTGACTAAATTAGAAGCGGACGGCAAATATAATCTTGCAGCCATTCTTCAAATTGATACTCCAAAATTGATCAACGAAAATACCATCCGATTGGAGTTTCCAAATACAACCAATAAAATCGAAGTGGAACGTCAACAATTCGAATTATTACAATACTTACGAAAAGCCGTTAATAATTTTTCAATCTCATTAGACATTATTGTAAATGAAACGCTTGAGAAACAATATGCATATACTCCAGAAGATAAGTATCAAAAATTAGTAGAAAAAAATATACATGTTGAGCTTTTACGCAAAACATTTGATTTAGATTTATAAGTTATGCTTGGACTAAAATTACCATCGGACCCAAGATGGGTGAACATCGCTGAAAAAAATATAGAGGAAATATTATCAGATCATGCCTTTTGTGAACAAAAAGCAGCGAGTACCGCCATTTCATTGATTGTTAGTTTTCCAGAGTACACAGAGCTAGTGCAAGAAATGATAGCTTTAGTCGAAGAAGAAATGAGTCATTTTAAAATGGTTCACGACATTATCTTAGACCGTGGATTCACTTTAGGTCGTGACCGAAAAGATGACTATGTATCTCGTTTACTTCAATTTTTTCCAAAAGGAGGCAGCCGAACCACTCAGCTGGTACATCGCTTATTACTTGCGGCTTTGATAGAAGCAAGAAGCTGTGAAAGATTTAGACTGTTGTCTGAGCATTTGACAGATAAAAAACTGGCTAAATTTTACAGGAAATTAATGATTAGCGAAGCAAATCATTACAGCTCTTTTTTAGGGTTTGCAAGACAATATGGAGAACGCAAAGAAGTGAATCAAAAATGGGAATCTCTCTTAGAATTTGAAGCAGACATCATGAAAACATTGAGTGTCACTGAATCAATTCACGGCTAGATTGAATCTTATGGATTTAGATTTTTAGGGAACAATTTAAATTCAACAGCCCCTTTTGAACAGTCGCTCCAATTGTTTGTTTTGAAATTTATCTTGACAATTCCACAGGTTGGAATGTTTTCTATGTATTGATCTCCTTTTGCATTTACGATGGCCGTTAATGCATGGTTATGACCAAAAATAAATACGTTCGATAAATTAGAATCTATTGAATGAATAAATGCTTCTAAAGTCGAACCACTAAAATCATACAACTGATCTGAATAATGCACTAGTGTTTTTGAAGAAATAGCCGTTTTTAAGAAAAAGGAACAGGTTTCACGGGTGCGTTTTGCAGAACTACAAAAAACAGCGTCTGGCTGAAATGATTTGACAACGTCAAGAGACGACATAAATTCGGCATCAAATAGACCTCTTTTATTGAGCGGGCGTTTGTGATCTTGAAGTTGGTGTTTCCAAGACGATTTTGCATGTCGGATAAAAGTGATTGACTTCATAACTAAATTAAGGAGATAAACGCTCTATTTTCCAAGAACAATCTTCTTGTAACTGGAAACGAATACGGTCATGAAGCCTATTGGCTCTGCCCTGCCAAAATTCAATTTCGATGGGTTTGACCATAAAACCACCCCAAAATTCTGGACGGGTAATTTCTTTTGTTTTGTATTCCAATTCTAAAGATTTTAGTTTTGCTTCCAAAATACCTCTATTCGCAATTACAGAGCTTTGGCGAGATGCCATTGCACCTAATTGACTCCCTTTAGGGCGCGATTCAAAATAACCATCACTAAGGTTATCTGCTATTTTTTCTGCCTTTCCTTTGATAATAACCTGACGTTCGGCAGCTGCCCAATGAAAAGAAAGGCATACATTAGGATTGGCAGTCATTGCTTTTCCTTTTTCGCTTTCGTAATTCGTATAAAAAATAAATCCTTCAAAAGTATATTTTTTCAATAGCACCACTCTATTTTTTGGGTAGCCATCCAACCCAAGAGTTGAAATTGTCATAGCATTGGTTTCATCTTGATTAAAATGTGTATCTACTTCATTAAACCACTTCTGAAATAGCTCCATTGGATTGTCTGAAATAGCTGATTCTAAAAGTGCTCCTTTTTCATAGGATTTACGGTACTCTCCTAAGTCTTTTTCCATGATCTTATATTATAGTCCAAATTTACATAAATATAAACTGTTTTTATGGCGTTAAATTATTAAATTTGAGTGCTAACTAATTATAGTATTATGATCTATGGAAACCTAACTACGGCTATAATTTTAATATTTTCTGGATTGATTGTTAAAAATAATCCCGACTTGATCGCTGGCTATAACACGCTATCTGAAAAAGAAAAAGAGAAAATTGATACGAATAAACTAACCCATATCACATATAAATATCTGGTATTAACTGGAATCAGTGTTCTAATGGCTGGAGTTGTTCTTTACTTTTTAAAGGTTTCTGAAAAAACACAGCTATACTTGTTATGTGGTATTGTTATATTAGGAGTTGTGCTTCTAATCATTCAATCCAATCGTTTAAATTTAAAGAATTAAAAAAACCAATTTCATAAATAACTTAAGCATAAAATATTGTTACAAACAAAACAGCATCCATTGGTAGGATAAACGTTAGTAATTCGTATTTTTGTTAAAACCTCCGAAAGAGTAATGGCTAGAAAATCATCAACTAAAACTACCCAAAAACGGTTCTCAAAACTTAAGTTCACACTCACAAACTCTCAACGATTGGTGCTGGGAAGTTTTTTAGTGATTCTTGGAATCCTATTATTTATATCCCTACTCTCCTATCTATTCACTGGAGAAAGCGACCAAAGTGTTATTGGCGATTTTACAAACCGAAGTGTACAAACCAATAATTGGCTTAGTAAGGTTGGAGCTTGGATCAGTCAATTACTTGTTTATAAAGGTTTTGGAGTCTCTTCTTTTATATTTTCTGGTCTATTATTGCTATCTGGAATTTCAGTTTTAGCAAATTCCTCTAAAAAACGTTTATGGCGCAATTGGCTTTGGGGAACACTGTTGGTTATATGGGGTTCTGTTTTGTTTGGATTTGCATTTCATACAGCTCCGAAATTAGGTGGTGTCATTGGATATGAATTAAATATATTGTTTCAGGACTACACCGGAAAAATAGGAACTGCCTTGTTGTTGGTCTTTTGTTTTATAGTTTACATTGCTTTGCGTTTTAAGGTAGGTCCTCAACAAATTGCTCGACTCTTTGTACGCACCAAAAATGAACTCAAATCTGAGTTATCCACAGAAAACAACCTTTCTTCAACTTCAGTCCATGAAAATTTATCTGAAGAAAAGGAATCTATAAAATCATCATTTGAAGTGCCTTTAGAAAACCTAGAACCTACAATTTCAAACCATTCTAGTATTGATTCTTCGAGCACTTTAGAAGTCAATACACCGGCTGAAGAAGCCAGTATAGAAAATGAAGTCGTAGAAATGAAAATTGAGGCTAGTGTTGAAGAACTTTCTGAAACAGATAATCTTGCGGCAAAATTAGTAGACGACTATGGTGAAGTCGATCCTACTTTAGAATTATCAAAATTTCAATTTCCTTCATTAGATTTACTTAAAAAGTACGATACTGAAGGTATTACCATCAACCAAGAAGAATTAGAAGAAAATAAAAATAGAATTGTTGAAACACTCAATAATTATAAAATTGGGATTGCAAACATAAAAGCAACGATTGGACCAACGGTTACACTTTACGAAATCATTCCAGAAGCTGGAGTTCGGATCTCAAAAATTAAGAATTTAGAGGACGACATTGCTCTTTCGCTTTCAGCATTAGGAATTCGAATCATTGCACCAATCCCTGGGCGAGGAACCATAGGTATAGAAGTCCCTAACAAAAATGCAACCATTGTATCAATGCATTCTGTAATCGCTTCTCAAAAATTTCAGAAATCAGAAATGGAACTTCCGATTGCTTTAGGAAAAACTATTAGCAATGAAACCTTTGTAGTAGACTTAGCAAAGATGCCACACTTACTCATGGCAGGAGCTACTGGACAAGGAAAATCGGTTGGTTTAAATGCGGTTCTTACATCATTACTTTACAAAAAACACCCTGCTGAAGTTAAATTTGTGTTGGTAGACCCAAAGAAAGTTGAACTAACGTTATTTAATAAAATTGAACGTCACTATTTGGCAAAACTACCAGATAGCGAAGACGCTATTATTACTGATAATACTAAGGTTATTAACACTTTAAATTCATTGTGTATTGAGATGGATAACCGTTATGAAATGCTGAAAAATGCATTTTGTAGAAATATTAAAGAATACAACGAAAAATTCAAGGCGCGAAAACTCAACCCAAACGATGGGCATAAATTCTTACCATATATTGTTTTGGTTGTTGATGAATTTGCTGACTTAATTATGACAGCTGGTAAAGAAGTCGAAACTCCAATTGCACGATTGGCACAGTTGGCAAGGGCTATTGGAATTCATTTGATTGTAGCCACCCAACGCCCCTCTGTAAATGTGATTACAGGAATTATTAAAGCAAATTTTCCTGCACGTATAGCATTTAGAGTAACCTCTAAAATTGATTCGCGTACCATTTTGGACAGTTCGGGAGCAGATCAATTGATAGGTCGTGGTGATTTATTATACACTCAAGGAAACGATATGATTCGAATTCAATGTGCTTTTGTAGACACTCCAGAGGTTGAAAAACTGACTGATTATATTGGATCCCAAAAAGCCTACCCGAGTGCTTATTTGTTACCAGAGTACGTAAGTGAAGAATCTGGCACAAGTCTTGATAATAACATCAACGAAAGAGATCAACTATTTAGAGAAGCTGCTGAAGTTATTGTAACCGCTCAGCAAGGGTCTGCGTCACTATTACAAAGAAAATTAAAACTAGGTTATAACAGAGCTGGACGTTTAATTGACCAATTAGAAGCGGCTGGAATTGTGGGCCCGTTTGAGGGCAGCAAAGCACGGCAAGTACTCATCCCTGATTTTATAGCACTTAATCAATTATTAGATCAAGAAATTGAATAAAAATGAAGAATTTTACAACATTAATATTGACTTTAATCATCGGTATGTGTCACGCACAAAACCGCGACCCTGAAGCTCAAGATCTTTTAGAAAAAGTAAGTAATAAGGTCAATGGTTACGACAATATGGTTTTGGAATTCAAATATGTCTTAGACAATAGCGAAGAAAATATCCATCAAGAAACACGTGGTGACATTACATTGGTAGGCGATAACTATGTCTTGAATATTTTAGGAATCACAAGAATATTTGATGGTCAAAAACTAACTACTATCAGTCCAGAAGACGAAGAAGTAACTATTTCTACACAAAACACCGCAGAAGAAAACACCATTACTCCAAGCCAATTACTTTCGTTTTACGAAGAAGGGTATAATTATAAAATGGATATTATTCAAAATGTAAGAGGTCGAAAAATTCAATATATAAAATTGAACCCTATCGATTCAAATACAGAAATCGACTATGTATTATTAGGAATTGATATATATACAAGTCATGTATACAATTTAATTGAAATTGGAAGCAATGGCACCAAAACAACATTAACAATCAGCACATTTAAAACCAACCAACCATTGTCTGAGTCTTTATTTTCTTTTGATGCTTCAAAGTACAGTGATTATTTTATCAATAATTTAGACTAAGCTTAATTTTGAAAATTTTAGACCGCTATATACTAACCACTTATTTAAAAACATTTTTCAGTGTATTTACCATACTGATGATGATTTTTATTTTACAATCCGTATGGGTTTATATTTCAGAACTGGCAGGCAAAGATTTAGAAATTGAAATCGTTCTTAAATTCTTACTTTATGTTTCTCCAAGAATTGTAATTTTAGTTTTACCTCTTACTATTTTATTAGCATCCATTATGGTTTTTGGAGGATTTTCTGAAAACTATGAATTTGCTGCTATGAAATCTACAGGAATTTCACTGCAACGTGCTATGAAGAGTTTGAGTGTATTTATTGTGTTTTTGGCAGTGATAAGCTTTTTCTTTGCCAACAGTGTCATTCCTTATGCTGAATTTAATTTTTATAGTCTTCGTAGGAATATCGCCAAAGTAAAACCAGCGATGGCCATCGCTGAAGGTCAGTTTAACCAGTTAAACGAAATAAATATCAAAGTTGCAGAAAAAAGTGGTGAAAACGGTGAATTTTTAAGAGATGTAATTATACATCAGAAAAAAGGAAATTTTACTGGAAATTTTACTGTTATCAAGTCAAAAACTGGAGAGTTTATCAGTGATGACTCATCAAATATATTACAACTAGTTCTATTTGATGGAAATTATTATGATGAAGTTCAGTCCAAGGATTATACAAAGCGTACCAAAAACAGACCTCTTGTAAAAAGTACTTTTGAAAAATATATTATAAATATTGATGTGTCTCAGTTCAATAATATTGATTTTGAAAAAAAGGAAAACATCACAAAACATACGATGTTAAATGTAGTAGACTTAAAGACTACTATAGACTCTTTAAACACTAATAGAAATAATGTGTTAACTACGTTTTCAGAAACTATGCTACAACGCACCAATCAGCACACCTTGAACCTTAACTACAAACTAAGTGAGCAAGATTCTTTAACTGAAACGGTAGATATTTTAAAGTTATACAAAGAGCGAAAAAAAATTCAATTGATCGATTTAGCATTAAATACAATTAAAACAGCCAAAAAAGATTTAAACACCAAATCAAAAACCATGTTGAATACACTGGTAAATGTCAATCAACATATTGTAGCGTTTCATGATAAATTTGCCTTAGGCCTGTCTTGTATCATCTTGTTTTTTGTAGGAGCACCCTTAGGAGCGTTAATTCGAAAAGGAGGTATTGGTCTCCCTTTAGTCATCGCTATACTAATATTTTTAACTTACCACTTTATCGGGTTGTTTGCAAAAAACAGCTCCGAAGACAGTAGTATCGATCCCGTTGTTGCAGCCTGGCTATCTTCTTTAATTTTGTTGCCATTTAGTATTTACTTGACCAATCGGGCTACAAAAGATCGCGCAATGATAGATTTTGATAGTATTTTGATACCTCTAAAACAACTATTGACTTCCAAATCAGATTCGGAATTTGTAGATATTCATCAAATCGCTTCTGAAGACACCTCTGAGTTAGATCACTTTGAAAATCACAAATTGATTGACGTGGTGAAAAATTTTCGTCAATTCGGACTCTCGTTAAACTACAAACAAACAGCTTTAAAAATTCTTAATAAAAGAGGGATTAGTGAACTTGAACTTAAAATGAGTGGTAATTTATCTAATCAAAATTATGAGAATGCACTGCGAAATTACATTGACTTTAAAGAAAACTCTAAATTAGCACTTGTGTTTAATTTGCTTACGATTGTACTTGGTTTTGGAGGTTCAATACTAAGTAATAATGAATTTTCAACAATCGGTCAAGCGATGAATGGAATTGCCATTATAAGTCTTATCTTTTTTGTAATAGTATTTCAAAAAACGACTTCAAATCAATCTGATTTTTATAAGTTATTAAATATTAAATTTTTGACAAATGCATTCGTTTTTATCATTTTAGGGATTCCTTTATTTTTCCTCTACAGAATCTTTTTCATTAAGAAAATGAAAGAAGATTTATTGAAAATATCATAGCGATTGAATTACTTATAATATCTTTACAAAAAATAAAAAACAATGTCGATTACAGAACATCAATCACACACAACATCTGAATTAAATAGTATCGAAGATGCTATTAATGATATTCGTTTAGGCAAGGTAGTAGTCGTAGTTGATGACGAGAACCGAGAAAACGAAGGTGATTTTATTGCTGCTGCAGAAAAAGTAACTCCAGAAATGATTAATTTCATGGCTTTACACGGACGAGGTTTAATTTGTGCTCCACTTACCGAAACTCGATGTGATGAGTTAGAACTAAATATGATGGTTCAAAATAATACAGTGCTGCACAACACTCAATTTACAGTTTCTGTTGATTTAATTGGTAGCGGTTGTACAACAGGAATTTCAACTTCAGACCGTTCTAAAACAATTAAATCCTTAGTAGATCCAAATACAAAGCCTCACGACTTAGGGCGTCCAGGTCATATTTTTCCTTTAAAAGCAAAAAACGGAGGGGTTTTACGTCGTACAGGTCACACCGAAGCTGCTGTAGATTTAGCACGTTTGGCTGGATTGGAACCTGCAGGAATATTGGTTGAGATCTTAAATGATGATGGATCAATGGCACGTTTACCAGAATTAAGGATTGTTGCTAAAAAGTTTGATTTAAAAATAATTTCTATAGAAGACTTAGTAGCTTACCGAATGGAACACGATTCTTTAATCAAGAAAAAACAAGACTTCCAAATCGAAACACGTTTTGGAGATTTTAGGTTGAGAGCATATCAACAAACGACCAACGATTCAGTTCACATTGCCTTAACCAAAGGCACTTGGGGTACAAACGAAACCGTTCCAACTCGAATCAATTCATCCTTAGTAAATAACGATGTTTTAGGAACCCTTACAAATGATGCAGATCAACAACTTGACGGTATGTTTAAATTAATAAATAAGCATGAAAAAGGTGCTATTCTGTTTATAAATCAAGTAAGTCAGCCTGCCAACCTTTTGAAGCGTTTAGAAATCGTAAAAAACACTCAACAAAAAGGGACCGTTACCAAAGCGCCAAGTATTGAAATGGATTCAAAAGATTTTGGGATTGGCGCACAAATTCTCCATGATCTAAATATTCACAAGTTAGGACTTATTTCTAATAGTGAACAAACCAAACGTGTAGGTATTATAGGTTACGGATTAGAAATCGTTGACTATATAAAGTACTAAGCAGTAGCTTCACGTATAAGTTTTGCCATGGTTTTAGCTCTTTGCTTTACGTCTTCTTCCATCCAAGATAGTTTAATCAAACAAGATAAATTTCGACCTATATAGTAATCAGACTTTTCAAAGGTTTTATTTGTTAAATATGCCAATCCGTCTTTTACTTCCTGACTTAATGGAAATAACGATTTTTGAGTTGTGAGATGCTCCCATTTTCGGATGTAGTGCCAATTATTATCATAATAGTGAAAACAAACATCGATTCCGTTGGTTTTAAAAGCTTGATGCACATTTCGAGCTATTTCTAAATCATTTAGAAAGAAATTTAAAAAAGCATAACTTTCTTCCCCACCATCAGGAACAGATCTGAAAGTGACGCCCTCAATACTAGATAATTCGTTTCTAATAATAGTATAATACTTTTTTTGAATCGCAAGAAATTCATTCAATCTACCAAATTGAGCAACACCAACAGCAGCATTTAATTCTGATATTCGGAAATTATAGCCTAAAATTGGGTGTGTTTCTGCGCCTCTATCTGTACCCAAATGGTCGTGTCCATGATCGCTAAATTGATCTGAATGGGTGTAAAATTCTTTATTGTTAGTAATAACAACACCTCCTTCGCCACAAGTGACTGTTTTTACAAAATCAAAAGAAAAACAGCCTAAATCCCCAATGGTTCCAAGTGCTTTTCCATTGTAAGTCCCTCCTATCGCCTGACAAGCATCTTCAATAAGAAACAAATGATGTGAGTCACATATCTGTTTCAATGCATTTAAATTAGCCATACTTCCACACATGTGTACACACATGATGGCTTTTGTTTTTGGGGTAATAGCCGCTTGAACAGCTTCGATATCCAAAGTTAATGTATCATCTATATCAACAAGGATTGGAGTTGCTCCCAACATGAGAATGGCTTCAAAACTTGCCACAAATGTAAAGCAAGGCATAATGACTTCATCACCAGCACCAATTCCTGCAGATGCTAAAGCCAAACTCACAGCAGCCGTTCCACTAGAAAGCAGTTGGGCATGTTTCACATCAAATCGAGATTGAATAGCGTGTTCTAATTCTTTTGCTTTCCAATGGCCTTGACGCATACCGTCAAATCCGTAGCGCATCAAAACTCCATTATCTAATACATCGTTTACTTCTTTTCGTTCGGCATCACCAAATAATTCAAAACCAGGCATGATATAATTTTATTTAAATTCTATAATTGATTCGTCAAGGGGTTTACGAACTTTTTTCATAGCTCCAAACATGTCATCTGAAGCACGATATCCTATAGGCATTATAAGAACAGAGCGTAACCCTTGTTCTTTGAGTTTAAAAAAACGATCGTATTCCACGGGATCAAAACCTTCCATAGGACAAGCATCAACTTCTTGAGTCGCACAAACCGTTAGCATATTACCCATAGCTAAATAAGCTTGTTTTGCTCCCCACTTAAAAATATCATCATCAGATTTTTGTTTGAAACTACTAATGACACTTGATCTGAAAGGGTTTAAAACCTCATCAGGAGTATGGTTAGTTGATTTGATACGGTCGAAAAAAGCTCTGATATAGGTTTCATCAATATTAGTTTCTACACAAAATACACATAAATGAGATGCTTGACCTACTTGTTTTTGGTTCATTGATAATGGTACCAAATCGCTTAAAGTTGATTTATTGCTTACCATAAGCAGCTTTACGGGTTGTAATCCATAAGAACTTGCGGTCAAATTAAACGCATTTTTTAGCAAATCAATCGTTTTCTCGGGAATGATGGCTTCAGAATCAAATTTTTTTGTTGCGTAGCGCCACTCAAGGGCTTCTAAAATATTCATAAAAAATGTTTTTTTCAAAAGTATATAATTTTACCGCTATTCGATAAAAAATAATCTTAATAATTGCTTAAAAATAGACAGGTTAAATTTTTTGAAAATAATTACTAAAAGTATTTGATAGAACTAAAAACCCTTTTATATTTGCAGCCCATTGGAGAATTGGCAGAGTGGTCGAATGCGGCAGTCTTGAAAACTGTTGAGGGTCACACCTCCGGGGGTTCGAATCCCTCATTCTCCGCAACTAACCTTGTAAGTCACTGATTTACAAGGTTTCTTTTTTTTAGTTGCCTAGATCGTTGCCTAAATCAACGATACCATAACAACACAAACATAGTCGTTTGTGTTCGTAATTCACTGATAATAAGATATTTAGATGTTTTTTGTATGTGTAGTTATACGTTTACATACGTTATTGAGTGGAGCCTCTTTCTCCGCTTAAGAAAACCCACAACGAAAGTTGTGGGTTTTTTATTTTAAATCTATTCTAAAAGCATTTTCTCTATTTTTATCAAATCTCTCCTTTTTTTTTAATTTAGTGATCATAATTTTCAAGAAAACTTAAATTACTTTAAATTAGCAATGAATTTAATTTTTACAAAATGAAAAAACTACTTTATTTATGTTCCATTATATTGATTGTTTCTTGTAACAACGATGAATCTTCAATTGTAACACCAACAAACAATGATGGTATAACGAACTTATATGCGACGGGCACTGTTTCGGAACAAACACCTGAAGAAGCTAAAGAAATCATTTTTGGAAAATGGAGTCTTTTTAACAGATCAAGATTAGCAGCTGCTGATTGTATTTTTAATTCTATTGAGTTCACAGAAGATTCTTACATAGTAGAGTTAACTGTGAATGGAGAACTTGAAGTTGCATTTGGTACCTACGAATTAAATATAGATACGAATGGAAACGTTTCCAGTGTAGATTTAAATTACGTATTGGACACCACACTCTTAACAATTGCAACCTTAACTGATATTGTTGTAACTGAAAGTGATACAGAAATTTTTGCCACTTTTTTAATTGAGTGGAATTTTCCTGAAGGATTTGACGGATGTGACAATCTTACAGGTGAATATTCAGTTGAAAAAGACGAACCAATGGATCAGAGTGGTACAACAGATCCAAACTCTAATCATGCACAAGTTGTTGGAAATTGGACATTTGAATCAATGTTTGTGAACTCTCAAGACAACTCTTCTGAATGGTTAAATGAACCATGTTATGAGTATTCTAGCGATGATGATAGTGATGTGCTTATTGATGGGTGTACTCCAGCTAACTCTATAAATCTTACTATTTCAACTTATGGCACTTATGCTTTGGTTTGGACAGGAAGTAACCAAGGAACTCATATCGAAACTGATGTTTGGAATTGGACAGATGAAACTCAAACTGCATTTACTGTTGGATCTGAAGAACATAATACACTTGTTACAATCGAATCTTTGTCCGATACGCAAGGTGTATTTTCTATGACAGAAACACCTGATCCTGACAACGCTCCGTTTGAAGTGTATTATACAGTATATACGTTTACAAAAAATTAATATTTCGAATTATTTCACAAAAAGGCTCCTAATTAGGGAGCTTTTTTAGTTGATCATTTATTGAGTTAACTTCCATCTTTCTTTATGGATACTGAAAATATTGAAATTTTTTATTTGTCTTTCAAAAGTCATACCATTTCTTAAGGCGACTTTTTTGGAACTTATATTATCAACGTGAATCATGGACATTAATACGTCAGAAAAATTATGTTCAAAAGCATAGTTTTTACATTTCAAGGCCGCTTCGGAAGCATACCCCCGCCCCCCAAAATTTTGGAAGTACAGAATATCCTATTTCTAAACGTTCAACTCCTTCAACCATTTGGACTAATACACCACATTGCCCCACTAGTTGGTCTGATTTTTTATCAATCAAAACATTCATACCTCCTAAATTATTATCGTACCTGTTAAATGCTTTTTCAAACCATCGTTTACATAGTTCAAATTCTGATAGCGTAGAATCTAAATCTAAAAATTTAGCAATGTTATCTGCTTTAAACATAGGCAGCCAAGTATCAAAGTCATCTGGTTGAAGTGTTCTGAATTTAAGCCGTTCGGTTTCTTGACCTGTAAGGAGGTAGTTCATTTGCTAATCTTATGTGATAAAAATAGTAATTTAAAGTCTATATGTCTCTTATAATTTTACTGTATTTAGGTTAAGTTAGTATTTATAAAATTCACTTTGTTATATTTGTTATGCTGCCGTAATCATTTTTTAAACTATGAGAAATATTCAAAAACAGTCAAATGAAGTGGAATAATGCCTTAAAAGATTTTGCTTTATATCTCAAAATTGAGCGTGGTATGTCCATGCACACCGTTAACAACTATACTTTTGATGTTCAAAAACTGGTATTGCATCTAGAAACGAATGGAATGTCATTAAACCCACTTCAAATCACTGCTGAAGACATTCAGGGCTTTATCTATGAAATGGCAAAAGAACTAAATCCACGCACACAATCAAGACTCATTTCTGGATTGCGGAGTTTTTATGACTATTTAATATTTGAAAATTATTGTACTTCCAATCCCTTAGAACGAATTGAAGCACCCAAAATTGGACGTAAATTACCAGACACCTTATCAGTCAAGGATATCGATTTAATAGTTGGTAGCATTGACTTAAGCAGTCCACAGGGCGAACGCAACCGTGCGATTATAGAAACTTTATACAGTTGTGGACTTCGAGTTAGTGAACTTACAGAACTTAAGATTTCAGATCTATTTTTTGAAGAAGGGTTTATTAAGGTCACTGGAAAAGGCAATAAACAACGCTTTATCCCTATTGGACCGTTGACTCAGAAATATATCAACCTCTACAAAGATCACGTCCGTGTACAAATGAAAATTGAATCTCCATATAACGATACGTTATTTTTGAACCGTCGAGGAAAGCAACTTAGCAGAGCAATGATTTGTACCATTGTAAAAACCTTAGGAGCAAAAGCTGGGATTCAAAAAAATATTTCTCCTCATACGTTTAGACATTCCTTTGCAACACATCTCCTTGAAAATGGAGCCGATTTAAGGGCTATTCAAATGATGCTAGGTCACGAAAGTATTACAACCACCGAAATCTATATGCATGTTGATAAAAGCCATCTAAAAGACGCCATGCTAAAATTTCATCCTAGAGCCTAAAAAAGCAACCAAAAGTTGCTTTTTTAATCACTATAAATATGTCATATTATTTTGCAATATTCACCGCACGTGTTTCACGAATGACCGTAACTTTCACTTGACCAGGGTAAGTCATATCTGTTTGGATTTTCTGAGAAATTTCAAATGATAAGTTACCTGCTTTTTCATCTGTCACTTTTTCACTTTCTACAATCACACGAAGTTCACGACCGGCTTGTATCGCATAGGCTTTTTGAACCCCACTAAATCCAAAAGCAATTTCCTCTAGATCTTTTAGACGTTGGATATACGAATCTAAAACTTGACGTCGTGCTCCTGGGCGCGCCCCAGAAATAGCATCACAGACTTGAACAATTGGAGACATTAACGATTTCATTTCAATTTCGTCGTGGTGAGCCCCAATAGCATTACAAACTTCTGGATTTTCTCCGTACTTTTCGGCCCACTGCATTCCTAAAATAGCATGAGGTGTTTCCATATCTGCTTCTGCGTCTGGCACTTTTCCAATATCGTGTAACAGTCCAGCACGTTTGGCAAGCTTTGGATTAATTCCTAATTCGGCTGCCATCACCCCACAAAGTTTGGCTACTTCTCTAGAGTGTTGTAATAGATTCTGACCATAAGAAGAACGGTATTTCATACGTCCAACTGTTTTAATGAGCTCTGGATGTAAACCATGAATACCTAAATCGATGACTGTTCTTTTTCCAACTTCAATAATTTCTTGTTCTATTTGTTTTTGTGTTTTCTTTACAATTTCTTCAATACGTGCTGGATGAATACGACCATCTGTTACTAATTTATGTAAGGACAAACGTGCAACTTCTCTTCGGACCGAATCAAAACAGGATAAAATGATTGCTTCTGGAGTGTCATCTACAATAATTTCAACTCCAGTCGCAGCTTCAATAGCTCTAATGTTACGTCCTTCACGACCAATAATTCGACCTTTAACATCGTCCGATTCTATATTGAATACGGACACACAATTGTCTACTGCTTCTTCAGTACCAATGCGTTGAATCGTATTAATGATGATTTTTTTAGCATCTTGTTCTGCCGTTAGTTTGGCTTCTTCCATCGTATCTTGAATAAAGACCATAGCATCATTTTTTGCTTCAGATTTTAATGACTCGACAAGTTGATGTTTAGCATCTTCGGCAGACAAACCAGATATAACTTCCAGTTGTTTAATTTGACTCTTATGCGCTTTTTCAACTTCTTCTTTACGTTTATTTAAAATTTCGATGCGATGATCATAATCCTTGATTTTAGATTCAATATCAACTGATAATTTTTTGTTTTTAGAAAGTTCTGAAGATATTTGTGACTCTTTGTCTCGAGTGCGTTTTTCTGCTTCGCTCATTTTCTTTTCTCTGGACAAAATAACCTGTTCATGCTCTGACTTCAATTCTAAAAAACGTTCTTTAGCTTGAAATATTTTATCTTTTTTTGTCGACTCTCCTTCTGATTTTGCTTTTGAGATGATTGAACTCGCTTCTCGTTTCGCGTTTTTTGTGAGTTGAGAGGCATTACTTTTTTCACGAACTTTAGAGATTGCTAATCCTAAGACAAGTCCTAAGACAGCTGCACCTAAAGCAATGAGTATAATGTTGGATTCCATAGTTGATAGTTTAATTTAAAAAAAAAGCCTACATCAATCTGGATTTTGTATAAACTCCATAAATACAAGATTTAGAGTTGAAAAGCTGATCAAGGATCTGTAACAAGACAGCATGCTTTTACAACTTAAACGCACTCCTT
>Ga0233438_10002711_pt1 | contig 17196 bp, 10 predicted proteins | sample SI_123_September_FD_182720 | JGI IMG/M metagenome (GOLD analysis project Ga0233438, IMG submission 182720) | Seawater microbial communities from Saanich Inlet, British Columbia, Canada - SI_123_September2016_10_MG | ecosystem: Environmental > Aquatic > Marine > Inlet | place: Canada: British...
TCGATGCTTACATGGATCGCATCGAAGCAGGTGAATCCTTTATAGTTCGTAAACCAGATGGAACTGCTGTCATGGCAGTCCCTGCTGATGAATACAAAGAACTAACAGATCAGGTTACTGATACTGATTGGGAAGATATGATGACAACACATGATGATGCTAGTTAAAAAGTTAATCGCTAAGTATGTCTCTCTAATTCAAAAGATTCCAGAGAGACACTACTGGCCTATCTTCGTGTTCCTGTCCCTATACTTCATCGTTCCGATGAGTGAGATCACAGTTACACTAGCAGCAATTCTTTACTTCAAGTTTGAAAAGAAGATTGCTCCTGTGGTAGGTAAACTCACCAAGAGATTGCCTAACTGGTTGAGGTTTGGTGGTGGTCTCGTCTTCTTCCTTGTGATGATTGATGATACCTTGTTTTACTTTGCCCTGATTGCTCTAGCATTTTGGAGCAGTAAGCAGGTCAGAAAGAAAACTGTCCCACCCCCTTTACATGACGATGAGGAGGTGCTACAATATGGAAGTAATAAGGAACCTGATGAAACCAACCGTCATTCTTGAGAGATTTCCTTACCGCTACGTTCAGTGCGGTCTTCTGGAGATCAACGGTAGACCTGACTACCGTATTCAAAAATATCATGAGTGGAAAAAGAGATACTTTGACATGTATTTCCTTGACAACCAAATGCAACTAGACACCTGTCTAGAAGATGTAGAGTATACTAAATGGCTGGATCCAGATGGTGTTCCCTGTTATGTCCGTGACACTGTAACAAACTAAGAGGTTATTATGAGCGTAAGATCACAAGTCCAAGCTGCTGAAGAAGCACTCCGTCAAGCATTGATTAACGCTCTTGCTGAGGGAGATGAATATTGTTTGTCTGAACTGTTTACTCAGTATCAAGCAATCAGTAATCTGAATAAAAAAGTAAATGATATAACTCATTCTGCTTATGATTCAAATTACAATTTCAATCTGTCGTCTGATTATCTCCCTCGTCCTGGAGGAGATTTAGATAATTTTGATAATGTTATTGATTTTGGTAATATCAGTATCAATACTAATAGTGATGATAGTATCACCTTCAGTTAGTCTCGGTAAGACTCTAAACTAGCCCTGGTGCGGGTGATTACGTTGCCGCCTGGTTTCTACATTCCAGTTAAAGATGTAGTGGTGGTGCCAAAACCCCTTCCGTGTGGTTGGTTCTTGTTTACAACTGAAACAAACAAGTGGCGTGCATGTGTCTATGGGGATTGACCTCCCCTTTTTTTGCGGATGTAGTTCAGCGGTAGAACGCTATCCTTCCAAGTTAGATGTCGTCGGTTCAAGTCCGATCATCCGCTTTAATAAATACTTCTAGCTTAGTATAACTGTCTTCGGGACTGGAAGTATGTCAAAAATTCTTGCAAATCAGATTGCCAATTATGGAGATAACAATCCGATTGAATTAAAAGAAGGATTGAACATTCCTTCTGGTAAACCACTACATGTGGCAGGAGTTTCTGGCACCTCGGGTCAAATTTTAAGTTCTACTGGAACTACAGTACAGTGGATCAATAACTTTAGTGGGAGTTATAATGATCTTAGTAATCTCCCAACAATTCCAGCAGCTCAGGTAAACTCTGATTGGAATGCTGTTGGGACAGTTGCTGAAATTTTAAATAAACCGATCATTCCTCCTCAGTCTAGTGTAACTCTTACTGCTCCTGGTAGTTCTACTCTTACGTTTAATGGTGTTAATGGTGAGTTTACATTTACTCCACCAGATCTTTCTTCATATCTTACAACATATACAGAGTCTGACCCTATTTTCTTAGCGTCTCCAGCGTATCAAATTACCAATCAAAATAGAACTGACTGGGGTTTGGCATACTCATGGGGAGATCACAGTCAAGCAGGATATTTGACATCATATACTGAAACTGACCCTGTATTTACTGCTTCAGTTGCTTTTGGAATTACTACACAGAATAAAACTAACTGGGACGATGCGTATGGTTGGGGTAATCATGCTACACAAGGTTATATAACCTCATATTCAGAAACTGATCCTGTATTCACTGCTTCAGTTGCTGCTGGAATTACTCTTACTAATGTATCTAACTGGGATACTGCTTATACGTGGGGAGATCATGGTCAAGCAGGTTATTTAACTGATCTTTCTTCCTCTTCTATTGGATTGTTGAGTGATGTTTCTATTTCTGGTGCTACAAATGGACAAATTCTTGAATATAATGGTACAAATTGGGTAAATATTACTCCATCTTATCTAAGTTCTTACACGGAAACTGATACACTTGCTAGCGTCACTGCTAGAGGTGCTAGTACCAACACAGCATGTACGTTCCTTAATGTAACTGTTAGTGGAAACCTAAATGTTCTTGGTACAACTACACAAAATAACGTTACTACTCTAAACGTAACAAACAATGAGATTGTTATCAACGAAAACCAAGCGTCTGGTGGACTTAATGCTATCATTAAAAATGATAGAGGTAGTGATTCTGATGTAGATATTCGTTGGGATGAGGTTGCTGATAAGTGGAAGTTTACTAATGATGGAACTACTTATTACAACTTCCCAACAGCAGTATCAGATCTTACAAATGACGCTGGATATTTAACATCACCAGGAGCACTCGACAATCTATCGGATGTTGCTATTTCTGCGCCTGCTAATGATGAAGTTCTAAAATACAACGGCAGTCAGTGGATTAATTCTCCTACTACATTAACTGCTAAAGCTGCTATTTCAGATGCTGCTCCATCTAGTCCATCGCCAGGAGACATGTGGTGGAAGTCTGATGAAGGCACCATGAAGGTGTGGTATGATGATGGCAACACAGCACAGTGGGTTGATGCTTCTCCTGTTGGCGATCCATTTGAAAATGTGTATGCTAGTGTAGCATTCTTCCCTGGAGCAAATGTAAATACTGGTGCTTTCGCATACTCTGAAGCGACTGGTGCGATGTATTATTCCAACTCTGTAAGTTGGACCAGTCAGAGACTTGTTACTACAAATAGTTCCACTTCATCTGACTTTGCTACACTACTTGCTAATACTCAGTTAACATACTCTATTGATGCAATAGATTATTCTATAGGTGGAACTGCAGAATATAATGCTGCTAGAAAGATAGTAAGACTTTCTGATTCTCAAGGTGTTACTGGTGATATTATCCTGACAGCAGGTACTGGACTATCGATTATCAAGTCTAATAATGAAATTACATTTGCTAATACGGTAACTGATACTACATACGGTATTTCTGTTGAGCCATCTGCTGGTTCTAACGCCACATTCAGACTAACTGATAGTGAAGGCGTAACAGATGACATCATCTTTGCTGGTGCTGATGGTTTAGTAGTAGAAAATACAGACGCCAATACATTTACATTCAGAGCACCTGATATTTCTTCTCAGTTCTATACTGATGAGGAAGCACAAGATGCTGTTGCTACGATGTTTGCCAATGGCACACATACAAATATCACATTTACATATGATGATACCAACAACTCTCTTAGTGCCACAGCACAAGCAGGCGGTGGAGGTGGGGGTGGAACTACCTATGATTTAGTAGGATCAAATACCACTAGCAATAATGCTATTATTACTCTTCGTGATGCTAACAACAATGATGATGACATTGAGATTGCTGGTGGTGGAGGAACCGATGTTTCTTGGGATGCTGTTAATAATAGAATTTCTCTTAACAGTACAGAACCAGTTCAATCTGATTGGGATGCTACAACAGGATTAGCACAGATTCTCAACAAACCATCTATTCCGTCCGCATATGTATTACCTACTGCTGCAGCAGGAACTTTGGGTGGTATTAAAGTTGGTGCTAATCTAAGCATAGATGGCGATGGTATTCTTAGTGCTAATGCTGGGGGATATACACTACCAGCAGCAGGCGCAGGAACACTTGGTGGTATTAAAGTAGGTTCTGGTTTATCTATCGATGGCAATGGAGTCCTGACTGCTACTGGTGGTTCTAGTGTTCCATCAATTCAAGATCTTTCTGGAACTACAGCATCACTTGCTGCTGACCAATCGACAGAACTAAATATTACAGGTTACAAAGCCTATTCGTTATTTAAAGTTACTACTGATGCTGAGGCATGGGTGCGAGTGTATGTAGATGATGCGTCAAGAGATGCTGATACTACACGAAGTGAGGGAGAAGATCCTACCCCAGGTAGCGGTGTTATTTCTGAAGTGAGAACATCTGGAGCAGAATCAATTCTAATATCCCCAGGCATCATGGGATTTAATAATGATAGTCCAAGAACGGACACCATTTATTTGTCAGTCACTAACAGAAGTGGATCGGCAACTACAATTACAGTTACTCTAACAGCACTACAGATCGGAGAATAATACAGATGGCAATTTTAAAGTCAGTCGTTGATGTCAATAACGGAAACACTGGTTGGACTAGCACTGATGTAATGGATGCGTTAGAGACTGTGTTTGCCAACCTAGGATTTCATGGTGGTAGTGGTTCTTCTGGTGTTCCTCAATCTTGTAAGAGTCCAGCGGGTTTCGTTGGAACTCATGAATCTTGGAGATCCTGTGGTGGTGGCGCAGTTTACAGAAGTAGAAGAATTTATAAGTATACCGCATCAGCAATTGGCACATCTGCTTATAGAATGCTGAAAGATTCTTTTGTCTCATCTTCATATCATTTTTATTCTAGTAACCAAGTTGATCACCCAAGTGAGATTAGAATTGACAATCATGAATTAGTTCAAAACCAAGCAATTCATTGGGCTCCTGATGAAACAAATGAAGATAGAAATGTTGCTGGTCTCACATTAGATACAGTTTACTATGTAATTGTTGTTGATGATAATTTCTTTAAACTAGCAGCAAACGCTACAGATGCTGCTAATGGTATTGCAATTACATTGAATGGTGGTGGTTGGGCTGGAGCGGATTATGCTGCTAAATCTTCACAATCGGCTGGTTTCAGAGATATTGATGATGCTTCTTTTGATAACCGCACTATTAATATTGGATCGCAAGATGTAATACAAATTACTTTAGATACTGCTGGAAGTGGCAACATGTATCTCTGTTATGACACTGATGATTACGATGCCAATAAGCATATCGTTGCTGGTTGGGATAATGGAGTGCTTCCTCAGACTACTAGTTATACAATTGCTCCTACAGGAATGGGATCTGATACTGGTACTATTAATTGGGATACAAGAGGGTATTATCAATCATATACTGATCCCGCTGATAAGGAATTGTTCCACCCAACAGAAACCTTAGGATCAAGGAAATACATTTACGCCAATGATACCAACTCTGGAATGAAGGGAGAGATTAATGTCTACCCTCAGGTTTGTGGTTATAGCGCATCTTATAATGTTTTCTGGGATTATGAAGTTCCTGCTAGTGGTGGTAGATCTGCTTTAAAACTTAGAGTAAGTAGGTATCAGAATGGTAGTGGTACTTACTATGGAAGATTGTCTGACATTTCAATCTTAACTAAAGGAACTGGGTGGACTACCGATGAAGTCTTTACTATTCCTGGAGATCAAATTGGTGGAATAACACCTGATAATGACGTAACATTTGGGGTCAGTGTAGATGGTGATAGTACAGCAGGTGATGGCACACCTTCCCTACGGACAACAACTTTAGGTAGTGGTTCTAACTTTTACCAGAAATCAAATAGTGGTAATTGGGCGGTTCTAAAAAATGTTAATGACGCATCTAAGACATATGGAACTACTTACTATTCGTTTGGAATTGCCAGTGATTCAAACAATGACTTAGTATTTAATTGTGGAAGTGGATATAAATGGTTGAATGTAAATGGTATCGAAGAAACAAATGGTAGTTCTAATGCTGGTAGATTTACAGGACAAACTGGATTAGATAGGATGGATAGTAGTTATGATTATCCGATCAACATGTCTTCTGCAACTTATTGGAGTATTCCACAGGTTACTTACTGTAGTACCTCTACCCCAACAGCATATCCTTTGGAGATTAGAGTTTATAGAGCACAAGCTCCACAAGATACTAACTTTGCTATCATTCAATTCTGTCAAACAATTAATAATATTGTTCAACCATATGGTGCCTTTACAATTTATAAAGGTGCTACATTTGGATCTAATGTTTGGGACTTTGATCACGTTTTCAATGGATCAATGATGATTTATAGCTTAGGCACAAGATCTATTAGATTAGATCATACTTCATGTTCTCCTGTTTATGGTTATTATACTAGTGATCGTGGAACTAATGAAGAACCAGTTAGTCAGTATAGTATTGCCAGAGAAGCTTTCTATGGTTATTTGAGAGATCCTGAGACTCCAAATTTAACTACTAGATCTGAGTATGTGTGTAATATAGAGACAGATGATAATAGCACCTCTAGCATGTATTTGTACTATAGAAACAGTGTTTACGATCAGTACAATGGAAATTCTGTAGCATCAGACGCAGATTATTACAAACCATTTAAAGGTTTGCCAATCAACGAAAGAATGGTTCCATGTCCTTATTATCTACCAGATGATTTTGTGATGCTATCGGTATCAACAACTCCTGGTCTGACACAATTCAGAACAGGTGATACTGTAACGATTGGTGGAACTGAAACATATGAAATTATTCGTGGTTCATATGAAACACAACAAAATGGTCTTGATGGTGTAGATAATAATTCTACAATTGGTATGTTGTTCTTAGCAAGGATTAGCTGATGGCATTAATAACACTTTCAGAAGCACCTGATGCTCCTGTCGATGGTTTTGATGAAACCAGGTTGCAACCAAACACTGCGACTGGTTTTGTCTCACTTGTTTTTTCTTCTATTGATAGAGTAACTGCTCCAGGAGAAGCACCTCAAAATTTTGATATTAACGATCTAGATTATTCTGGACCTTTAAACAATCAACCATATCGCAAGCGTCGTCCTCAACGTGGATTCCTACGTGGTAGGAGACCATACTTTGGATTGCTCTTCCCAAGAGGGTACTACAATAGATAACTAAATATATTTGAAAGGTAGTATAGTCTAGAAATGGCATTAGATTTTCCTGCGTCACCAAATATTAACGACACGTATACATTTGGTGGTGTAACTTGGACTTATGATGGAACAACGTGGAAAGTTTTAGGTAGGTTCCAGTTTACCTCATCTGAAACCGACCCTATCTTTACATCGTCTCCTGCTAATAATATTCTAACTCAGAATATCACGAACTGGAACTCAGCATATGGTTGGGGAGATCATGCTACTGCTGGTTACTTAAGTTCGATTGGATCTATTTCTGGACATACTGATGTCAATATAGCAACTCTCCAAGACTCACAATTACTTAAGTATAGTGTTGCTAATTCTAGATGGGAGAACTGGACCCCTAACTATCTTACTTCATATTCAGAGACTGACCCTGTATTTACTGCCTCTGCTGCTGGTGGTATTACAGGAACTAATATTACTAACTGGAACACAGCATATGGTTGGGGAGATCACGGTGTTGCTGGATATTTGACAGCAGAAGCGGACACTTTTGATAGTGTTCTTGGTAGAGGAGCAACTACTACTAGAGACATTACAACCACGGGTAAAGTATATTTCTCTAACAACTTTCCTGATCTAGCAACACTGAACACTGTTAGTACATCTACTTACCATGGTATGTTCGCTCACGTTCATGCTGAAGGTCATGGATACTTCGCACATGCTGGTGCTTGGATGCAACTATTAGACACTGGTTCTTCACTTAGTGAACTTGCTGATGTTGCTACTACAGCACCAAGTACCAGTGATGTTTTAACATGGGATGGATCTAACTGGGGTCCTGCTGCTCCTACTGGTGGAGGTGCTAATGTAACCATCTCAGACACTGCTCCTGGATCTGCTAATGATGGAGATCTATGGTGGGAAAGTGATAAGGGACGCCTAAAGATTTACTACAATGATACTGATAGCACACAGTGGGTTGATGCTTCACCACCACTAACAAATGCTAATGTACCTGTACATGTTGGTGAGGTAGAACTTTGGCAGGGTGGAAATCAGATCACATGGTTGGGTAGTGGTGGTGTAACAGCAGCAATAAGAGCTACTGAAGGTGGTGGTGGATTCCAAAGTCCTTGCATCAGAGTTACTTTTGCACAAGCATTCAGTTCTTCTGATTCTTATACAGTACAAGCAACAGTATACAATCCTAGTCAAATAGGTGATGTGTATCAAACTTCTATTCGTAAAACTGGTCCAGCGTATTTTGATTTCCAGGTATATAATTTAACAGATTCTGTTGTTGCAACTGATTTTAAAGTTGCTATTACAATCTATGCAATCTAAATACTACGGAAGGAGCATCTTAAGAAATGGCAATTAATTTTCCCTCAACAGCAGGGCAGGCAACTGATGGAACATTTACATATGTTGTAGCAGGTATTACCTACTCATGGAATGGTGAGAGTTGGACTGCTGCTGGGTCTGGTGCTACTGCTACTGACCTAACAGTTTTTAGTGTTACTAATGCTGCTGCTTCTGGTGGTGGTTCACTAGCATATAATTTTAATGATGGTGAATTTACTTTTACTCCTCCAGATCTTTCGTCTTACCTGACATCAGTTGGTCAACTTAATAATCATACCGATGTTAATATCACGGGAGTTGCCGATAATCAGTTACTAAAGTACAATGCTTCTACTACCGACTGGGAAAATTGGACACCAAATTATATAACAGCAGAGACTGACCCTGTATTTACTGCCTCTGCTGCTGGTGGTATTACAGGAACTAATATTACTAACTGGAACACAGCATATGGTTGGGGTAACCATGCTTCTGCTGGGTATGTTACTGGTTCTCCTTCTAGAGCTACAGTACAACAAACAGCAGCATCTGTTATTAGTGGAGCAGATGCTGATATTTCTATCACAACTCCTAAGACATATGCTCTTTTGAAGATTGAAACTTCTGTAGCTGCTTGGGTAACTCTTTACTCTAGCTCTACCGCTAGATCAAATGATGCCTCTAGATTGGAGACTACAGATCCAACTCCTGGTTCTGGTGTTCTTGCTGAAGTTATTACAGGTGGTGCTGTTACACAAGCGATTACTCCTGGAACTATTTGTTTCAATGAGAGTGCTGGAACTACAACATATGTCAAAGTTGTGAATAAGACTGGTGCTACAACTAATATTACTGTAACTCTTACATACGTTAAACTAGAGGATTGATATGGATAAGGAATACGTTGTAACGCTTTATAAGAAAGAAGACTTAAAGAAGTTTTACAATGAGATGAAGTTGACTAACTTCCCACTAGTAATGAAGCGTCCTCTTAGTAGGAACACACACTATATGATGACAGAAGATCAGGCAGAAAGATTGCGTCAAGATCCTAGAGTATGGGGAGTCGAAGCAGTAGATAGTTTCCAAATTAAACGACAAGTTGTTAACAATCAATCTTACTATGTCAGTGGAAACTTTTGGAAATCTGATACTCAAGGACAATCAACAGTAAGTTCGAATGATCTTCAGTGGGGACATCTTCATTGCGCTGGTGATCAAGCACAGAGAGGTAAAACACAGTTCGGACCTATCTCCTCTGGTGGAACTTACGAGCAAGTAACCGATGGTGTTGTTGTGTTTAACAATGCCAGACATGTTGACGTAGTAATCGTTGACGATCCTGTTTCATATGATAGTGAGGAATGGTATAGTCCTACTAGTGCTCAATCAAGATTTGTTCAGTATCAATGGTTTAATGAGTTGAATACTCTTGTAAATAGTATTGATGATGATAACCAGTCAGAACCAACTGGTACAATTACATATGGAACCAATTCTGCTACACCACAGTATCATGGAAACCATGTAACAGGAACTGCTTGTGGTCAACATTATGGGTGGGCGAGAGAAGCAAATATCTATAACATTGCTGTAACTGATACTTGGCCATCGGGACAGAAAATTGGTGCTCTACTTATCTTTGATTATCTTAGAGCGTTCCATAGAAACAAACCAATTAATACAGAAACGGGAAAGAAAAATCCTACTATTACTAATCATAGTTATGGTGGAATTTATGCAACTGAGGGTGAAGTACCATCAGTTCTTGCTGATGTAACTCAAATTATTTGGAGAGGAGACCCATATAACTCTGGCAGTCCTGGACCGTCTGGTTGGACTGAAGCGGGTATTGAGGCAGACTTTGGATTTAGGTTTGGAGAAACATCCTATCCCGCATGGAATCCTGCTATTGCTGCTGATGTTCAGGATGCTATCGATGAGGGTATTGTTGTAATTGGTGCTGCTGGTAATGATAATTTATTAATGGACGAAGTTGGTGGTCCAGATTGGGACAACTATGTTTCTGTCACTGGTATTGGGGGATTTTTTTACAACAGAGGTGCTTGGCCTAATACTCCTGATAGTGGTGCTATTAATGTTGGCGCACTGAGTAAGCAAGCAGATTTTAGAAGGTCTACTTATAGTCAATTTGGTCCTGGTGTTGATATTTTTGCTCCTGGTGATAATATTCTTTCTGCTTATGGTAATACTGGATTAAATGATTCAAAATATACACAGGGATCTGGTAACTATTTCTATCCTATTCAGGGAACTAGCATGGCATCTCCGCAAGTATGTGGTGTTATTGCTTGTCTTGCTACGGCTAAAGATAGGTTTACACAGGCAGATGCTATAGGATATTTGGATGGGAATAGTCGTGATGGAGACATGACATTTGATCTTTCTGGTGGTGGACTTGATGATAATTCTTGTCGTCAGGGAAGTATTAATAGATATTTGTTGGCAAAAAATCCAAGACCTGAGACTGGCAATCTTCAAAAACAAACAGGTAATAGAACTACTGGACTTACATTCCCCCGAGTTTCTGTACTTAGAGCATCTTCTCCAACCTCATTGCCTAAGACATTATCATTAACGGTTGGTAATAGTGGAGCAAGTCATTATGTATTCAATGGTGCTGATAGATTAGTAACTCATACTAATGCCAATGATCCTGCGATCAATATAGACGCGGGTGATACATTATCTTTAACTATAAATGCTTCTGGGCATCCATTTTATGTAAAGATATCTGCTACTACTGGAACAGGTAGTCAAGTTACTACAGGCACTATCACAAATAATGGTACTCAGTCTGGAGTTCTAACTTGGAATACATCTGGAGTAGTACCAGGAACATACTATTATATCTGCCAGTTTCATTCTGGTATGGTTGGAACTATCGTTGTCTCCTAAGGCATAAATAAGAACGAGCACTAGTATTTGTTGGTAGTTAAATGGCTGACCGCTTTCCGTTAATTGTCAATGCTGTTTCGAAGAAGATTGAAGAAATTGTAGCAGGCGACAATTTAAATTTATCTGATAATGGTATCGTTATCAGTGGTGACGTTGGCACTGGGAAGTATTTGAGTAGTGATGGAACTACTGTTATATGGGATTCTCCTGGTGATGTTTATTTAACACAGACACAGACACTTATTAATAAGACATTAGAAAATAGTGTTATTTCTGGTAGCATTAATACTATCACTAATATTCCGAACAGTTCTCTATCAAACTCTTCGATTACTATCAACGGATCACCAATTTCTCTTGGTGGTAGTGTAGTAACACCTAACGATAATACTACTTACTCTGTTAGTGCTGCTGATGGCATTTCTGCTACTCAAAAAATCTTTAGGTTGACTGACAGTGGTGGAACGACAGATGATGTTACACTTGCCGTAGGGACACCCACAACAATTCCTGCTGGTTCTAATTCTCTTTCTTTAGCAATTGATAGAGTTGGTGATATAGTCACTCTATCTGGAACCGTTGTAGATAACAATACAGTTACAACTTTACAGTCTGCTGTTGGTGGTTCTGCTGTGAGTGGTGCTGTAACTATTGCTGCTGGAAACTTCACAACGGTTTCGCAGAATGGATCAACAATTACTGTTTCTGGTCAAGATACGGATACAATCACCAGACTTAGAGCAACTGCTGGGCAGACATATTCGGATGGAGATTTTACTTTCCTTGCTGGTGGAGCAACTAGTGTTGTACAGGGAGTAGATGGTAATAATGATCCTACGATTACATATAGCTCCACGGATACAGTAACTAGACTTCGTGGTGGTATTACAGGATCATTTGTTCCTTCGACAACTGCTGGTGCTGATATTACTTTGGTTGGTGGATCATCAGGAAACACTACAGTATCTCAAGCAGGAACTACAATTACTATTGACAGCACAGATACTAATACTGTCACACAAGTCGCAGCAAATTCGGAAGTTCTTGCTTCGGGTGACTTTAGACTACTAGCATCTGGTGCTACATCAATTACCACAGCAACTACTAATGGTGTCAAAGATATTACCATTAGTTCTGTTAACTCTGATACTGGTGCTTTAACCACAGGATCTGGTGGTATTCAGAAGTCTACTAACGATTTTAATCTTAAGAACAATGCTAACCTTACTGGTAATACAGTAATAAAGTGGGACTCTGGTAACGCGCAGTTAGCAAACAGCATTATTGGTGATGATGGATCTACCGTTACTATTGGCGGTGATTTGGTTGTTGAGGGAACTCAAACTACTCTTAATACTACTACCCTTGTAGTTGAAGATAATATCATTGAACTTAGAAAGGGAACTAGCATCACTGCTGCTGATGGTGGTATACAAGTTAATCTTACTACTGATGCTGCGGACAATGTTGTTAGTTATAGACAACTACATTGGTATAATGCTGGTGGATACTGGAGATCATGGGATGGTTCTGTTGAGAAAAGACTAGTAACAGAAACTGAGACACAAGTTCTTACTAATAAGACTCTTACTTCAGCATTATTAACCGCTCCTGATATTGGTGCTGCTACAGCAACGTCTATTAATGGTCTTGAAATTACTAGTACAGCATCTGCAATTCTTGACATTGCTTCGTCTAAAACTCTAGATGTTAATAGAGATCTTGTTCTTACATCTGATAATAACTCTGCTTCTATTACAGTCAATTTCAGAAACGGTGGTAATGTAGCATATACATCAGATACTCTTGCTACATTTGCATCTACAACATCTACACAGATGCGTGGTCTAGTAACTGACACAACAGGAACTAACAAATTAGTATTCAATACTACTCCAACAATTATTGATAGTATCAATACGACATCTCAATCTTTTACTCTTTTAAATTCTGCTGCTGCAACTATCAATGCTTTCGGTGGTGCCTCTGTAATTAATATTGGTGCTGTTGGTGGTACTACTACTATCAATCAAAACCTAGTTATTAATGAAGATCTAACGGTTGGATCTACAATTAGTGATAGTATTACATTCAATGGAATTTTAAACTCTGAGAACGCAGATATTTTAATTCGTGGTAGTGGCGCTGATCCAATGCGTGTTGGTCGTGGTGTTGGGGCAGTACAAAGTAACACTGCTTTAGGATGTAGAGCAATCAACTCAGCATCTTCTGGATCACAGAACACTGCGGTTGGATTTGAATCATTGTTTGCTACCAATTCTGGTGCCTCAAACACAGCAATTGGTAACAGAGCACTGAGGGCAAATGGAATTGGTAATAATAATATTGCGGTTGGTCGTGATGCTTTGCTAGTAAATCTTTCTGGTAATAAGAACATCGCTATTGGTAACAATGCGATGGAAAGCATGAGCACTGGTGAAGCGAACGTATGTATCGGTCACTATGCTGGTTATGGTATCACTGGTACTGGTAATGTTCTCATCGGTCCTTCTGACAACGAGAACTCAACCGACGCAACTTATGTACCACCTAACATTGGCGGTGACAGACAATTAGTTATTGGTTCTGGTACTGAAGCATGGATTCGCGGTGATTCTAATTTTGATATTGAAATTGGAAACAATCTTAACGTTGGTGCTAACTTAACAGTCACAGGTCAGTTGGTTGTCAATGGTACTCTTACCTCAATCAACTCAAACATTATTGAGGTTGATGATAAAGAAATTGAACTGGCATCTGTCTCTGGTGCTACGTTCCAAGCACAAACATCTGACAACTCTGCTACTATTACTGGTGTAACACCAACTGCTGGATTAATTCCTGGAATGGAAGTCAACTCCCAGACGGGTGGTATTAGTGTTCCTCCTGGCACAGTTATTTCTACAATTACAGGAAATAGTATTGTTCTTTCTAACGTTGTAACTGGTAGTGGTACAGCAACAATCACATCTCCTGGTGCTACAGATCTGACAGCTGATCAAGGTGGTATCCGTGTCAAGGGAACTACAGACAAGAGAATTTTCTACGATCATTCAAGAACTGATAAGTATTGGGTGATGACTGAGAACCTTGAACTTAACTTCGGCAAGAAGTTAGTAATTGGTAACCAGTTAATGCTTAACAGCACTACACTTGGTTCTACTATTGTCAACTCTTCCCTAACATCTGTCGGCACACTTACTGGATTGAATGTTGATGGCGCTATCACTCTTGGTGGTGTCGTTACTGAGAAGACATTTAATTCTTTTGGAACTACATTAACACCCGTCAACAATCAACTTACGATTAGTCTTGCTGGTGCCAATACAATTGTCGGAACATCAGATACACAAGCAATTAACGAATGGGTATTTACTAATACTAACCTGACTAATGGTCAGTCTATGACAGTTACTCTCATCTTATCTGCTAACACTGCCGCTACATATGGCGATGCTTGTTCTGTTGATAACAACCCAGTTACTAATGGTGTTCAGTGGTCTGGAGGTTCCCCACCTATTGCTACCTCAAACACAGACATTCTCACTTTTGTTATCGTCCGAGACGCTAGTGGCGTTATCCAAGTCTTTGGACAAGGCAACGTAGACTTTAGTTGAGGATAGATAAATGCCAGTAGGATTTAGTAGTGCCGCCAGAAACCTTTTTCTTTTAGGTTCGTCTGGAGCAGACGCAGTAACAAATTTTTTCAAAGCAATTGATAAGTCCTCTAATCCAAATGAAGGACAATTTCTTACAAGTCAAATTAAATATAATTATTCGGATCAAAAATATCTTCTGTCGGGCACAGGATTAGGAAATGATTCATTTGGTTGGGTAGAAAAAAGAGATTATGATGCTGAAACTGATCCTGGTAATCCAACATCAACAGAGGAGTGGGGAGTTAGAATAAATCCAACTGTATACAGCAGTGCTCTAACTCTAACTACCATCGAGTTAGATAGTAATAATGATGTAATTGTTGTCGGTAAACATGGTGGTGTGAATGGTAACTATGGAACAGTAGCACCTTATATTGCTAAGTATTCTAATGCTGGTGTAATTCAATGGTCATCAACATCTTATACTGGAGATGTAGAGTATACAGGTGTTACATCAGATAGCAACGGAAACTATTATGCTTGTGGCAATACACCAGAATCAGGTGCAGCAGTAGCATTTGTAGAAAAGTTTGATAGTAATGGCAACCCTGGATGGGGTAAGTCTGCTTTAATGCTCGGACGAGATGCTGTTCTTACTAAGATTACTTCTAATAGTAGAGGAGAAGTAGTTGCTGTTGGTTATCTAGAAGATGATAGTGCCAAAAAAGGATACATTGTTAAGATTAATTCTAGTACAGGAGAAGTTCTGTGGGATAGAACTATCAAATCACAATATGACCCTGAAGGATTGAATCCATACCAAGATGTTGAGTGTAAAGATATTTTTATTGATTCTAATGGTCAAATTTATATCGTAGGAAATAAATTTAATCATGGATTTATTATTAAATATACAGCAGAAGGTAATATTATTTGGCAAAAACAAACTGACGAAGGTCTTCTTAATAATTTTACTTTTGATCAAGTATTTTCAGATAGCGAGACAGAACAAGTAGTTGTTTTTGGAACAACTTCAGGTGGACTAGGCACCAAGAATGGACTCTTAAGTAAATATTCTAAGAATGGAGATCTTGTTTGGAGAAGGTTTCTTGAAAGTTCGAGAGATTCAGGATTCCAATTTGATAACGTAAGTTTAGATGCCGACCCATCTTTTTATTACCTACTTTTTAATGATCAAGGACTTTCTGGTCAAAACCCTACTACGTATACTTTTGGCAAAGTAAGTTCTTCTGGTAATGGACTTGGAGATTTTCAATATTCTTCTGATGGATCTACAACTATTGAATATAAAATCCTAAACGCTCCAGATCAAATTGGTAGATTATCAGATGGTTCTGTGACTAATAATAGTAGTGACTTAGTTACATATCCATTTAATGCTAACAAACTTCTCTTTGATGACCTTGCTACTCATGTCTCTAACAAGAAGAGACAGATGGATAGTGTTGATAGTTTTGAGTATAGTGGTAGTCCTGCTATTAGACCTGCTGACTTCCAAGAGTTGAACCTGTTGGGTGATGTTTATTCTGGTAGTGGCGACTGGTTAGATCAGTCAGGTAAAGGTAATGATGCTACAACATCATTCACAACAACAACCACTACAACTACTGGAGGAACAACATCGAGTGAAAACTTCGGCATTGGTGGTTCTATCACATACAATACATATGGAACAGTTGTAGAGGGAGTAACAGCAACTTTACCATACTCTACTTCAGACTGGGATCACTACGACGGAAAGGTTAGAGACTTACAGAGTGGTGGATTTAAAATTACAACGTCCAACTCTGCCACAAATACTTTCTTTATGGGATGTTGGGTTAAGTTTGAAACCTACGCACAATCAAGACAAATGGGTATTAATCTTAGTGGTAATTATATTTACTGGGAGACTTTAGCAAGCGGTAAGGTTGGTGTTAGACATAATGGTGGTAACAGACAAGATAGCACCAGTGGAACAGGTATTGATGATGGAAACTGGCACTACATTTCTTTGTCTAGAAATGGCAGCACGTTAGCTGGACATCTTGATGGCACAGCTGTGGTAAGCACTACTGATGGTGTTAGTGGTAATAGTGTTCCTACTAACGCAGACTTCTGGTTCTTTGGTGGCAGTGGCACTTCATATAACATTGATGGTAAAATTTTAGATCCCATTATTAATATTGGTACTGGACAAACGGGTGGTTATACAACACCAACTAAACCAATAATTGATAGCAGTGGTAACTTCAATGGTGGGGGCAGCGGTTCTGGTCCATTCTTCAGTAGTAGTTTTGAATATGCTTCTCCTGCTATTGCGCTT
>Ga0233438_10002712_pt1 | contig 17189 bp, 8 predicted proteins | sample SI_123_September_FD_182720 | JGI IMG/M metagenome (GOLD analysis project Ga0233438, IMG submission 182720) | Seawater microbial communities from Saanich Inlet, British Columbia, Canada - SI_123_September2016_10_MG | ecosystem: Environmental > Aquatic > Marine > Inlet | place: Canada: British...
AAGGCAAATTTTTGTTGGTATTTTAATTGTTTTAAATTCTTTTTTTTCTTCCTTGTTTTCTTTTTGAGTTTTGATAAATAACTCGATCACTTTTTTACCCATTTTAACGCCATTTTGTTCCACACTTTTTAAAGAGGGTGAGATGAGCGCTGAAACTTTCCAATTGCTAAACCCAATAACGGCAATGTCTTCTGGAACTTTCAAGCCATTTTTTTTGAAATAATTAATGTTAGGAGTAATGCCGGTCCAATGAAACCAATTTACACCCTCAAGTATTTTTTTCCAATCTAACATATTGGGTTGTATTTCTGAAATGGAGGAATAAGCACGATCATAAACCACTTTACTTCCTCGACTAAAGTCTCCTGTTTCCATGAAGTAAATGCCTAATCGATCTCCCCCACGAATAACATTTTTAGTATTTATAACGTGTTTTCGAATTTCCATTAAGGTACAATCGCCCAAATCGTTTTGAGGTAATCGGGTAACAAAAGCAACATCGATATTATAATTGGCTAAAGAAACGGCTAAGTTAGATTCTCCACCACCATATACAGCATCAAAGAAGTTAGTTTGTGAAAACCTTAAAATTCAGGAGGAGATAAACGCATCATAATTTCTCCAAAGGCTACAACTTTATTCATTTGAAATTGTTTTTTTTAAAATTATAAATTATTAATATTCTTAATGTCAAAAGCATCTTAAATTTTATTAAATTTAAATTGATTATTTAATAATTATAAATTTAATTTAAATGGATTCAAAACTAATAAATATTAATAGAAGAAATTTTTTAAAAGGTAGTTTTGCCTCATTAGTTTTTTCAAGTTTTGGATTGTATGGTTTTGAATTAATGAATCCAATACGTCCCTATAGAGTTGGACTCATTGGAACGGGTTGGTATGGTAAAAGTGACCTTTTTAAGTTGATTCAGGTTACACGAGTGGAAGTTATTGCTCTGTGTGATGTTGATAAAAAACAGTTGTCTTTTGCTGCAGATTTAGTTTCAAAAAGACAAAATACTGCAAAAAAACCTTTGCTTTACAATGATTATCGAGAAATGTTATCTAAAAATGAATTTGATATAATTTTGATTGGTACACCAGATCATTGGCATGCATTACAGGCAATTGCCGCTATGGAGTCGGGTGCACATGTTTATCTTCAAAAACCTATAAGTGTTGATGTTATTGAAGGAGAAGCCGTTGTTGCTGCAGCAAAAAAATACAATAAAGTTGTTCAAGTTGGATTCCAGCGAAGAAGCACACCCCATCTAATTGAAGCAAAAGAGCAAATTATAAAAGCAGGTCTTTTGGGAAACATAGCTCACGTTGAATTAAATTGTTATTATCCAATGCGATCAACCGCAAACCCATCATTACAGAAAGTTCCGGATCATTTTGATTATGATATGTGGACAGGACCAGCTCCAATGAGACCTTATGATGGTATTCCTCATCGAGGTTGGTGGCGTTCATTTATGGAATATGGGAATGGAATTATGGGAGATATGTGTGTACATATGTTTGATGCAACAAGATGGATGTTAAATCTTGGATGGCCAACTAAAGTGAGTTCAGAAGGTGGAATTTATATTCAGAAGGGGGGAAAATCAAATATTACCGATACTCAAACAGCTATTTTCGAGTATGAAAATCTAAATTGTATTTGGCAGCATAGAACCTGGGGATCAGTTCCAGATCCAGAATATCCATGGGCATTCAAAATATATGGTGAAAAAGGAACCCTTTCAGGAAGCCCCTACAAGTATGACTTTGAAAGTAATTCAATGGAACGCTCTATTCATAGAGACGTAACTTATGAATTAGAAAAATATCCAGAAGATTTATCTGAAAAAGATATTGAGTTACACGCTGCTCCAGCAACTCGGCTTCATATGCTAGATTTTTTAAAAGCAATTGAGGAAAATCATTCACCAACAGCATCAATAATTGAAGGTCATATTTCCTCAGCAAGTTGTATTCTGGCAAACATTTCTTTGCAGACAGGAAGGTCAATTTCATATAACCACAAGCTAAAAGAAGTAATAAATGATAAGGAAGCTACTGAGCTTTTAGAGAGACCTTACAGAGCACCTTGGAAACATCCTATACCTGAAAATTTTATTTAATTAGTTTGGAGAGACTTTAAGAAGGCTAAACTTTTTGGAACTTGATCAATTACTCTAGAAGATTCATCTTCAATAAACATATAACGCACACCTAGTTCACTTGCTCTTTTTACAACTCCTGCAATATCAATTTGTCCGGAACCCAACACTACATTTGTTTCAACATCTTCTCCGCCTGAGAAATTCCCTACAACACCTTTCCTCATATCTTTTAGATGCAGCATGACAACAAAGTCAGGATATTTTTCGAGTAATTTTAAAGGATCTTCTCCTCCATGTTGAACCCAAAACACATCCATTTCAAAGGAAAAGTTTTTAGCTTTTCGAGCAATATAATCAAATATAGTTCCATTTTGATAAGATCTAAACTCGTAACCGTGAGCATGGTATGCAAGGGTAAGACCCTCTTTCTTTAGAATTGCACCAGCTTTATTAAAAACATCAACACTTGATTTTGCTTTTTCTATAGTAAACAGATTTCCTATATGCGGAATCCAAGCACACATTACAAAACGAGCTCCATAGCGCTTTGCTTTTTTAGCGACTTCTCCAGGGTTATCTCTAAGTTCTTCATAGCTTGCTCCAATGCTAATAGGGTTTAAATCATATTTTTTTAGTAAAGTACGAAACTTTTCTTCATCCATTCCATATGAATCTCCTGCTTCAATTGTGGATATTCCCCAATCCGAAATTATTTTAAGAGATTTTTCAACGTCTCTATTAAATTGATTTCTTAGACTGTAAAGTTGAATTCCAAACTCTTGAGCATTAACTGGAGTAATAGACAATAGAATAATGGTAATTAAAAATTTATTAAATGGAGTAATCATAATTGAAATATAAGTATTAAGTCAAATAAAGAAAGATTTAGTTGATGTTTCTGCTTCTAATTAAAGAAACAATATCTAATATATATATTTTTTAAACCGATTAATTACATTTGACAAATTTTAATAAAAAAAGAAGTGAAAAAAAAAATAGATACCCCTCTTATTATTTTAAATAAAATTCTTTCAATTTGTATCTTTTCAATACTGATATTTTTTTATTCATGCATTGACCCTGTTTCACCTGAATTTGATTTTAAAGAGGATATAGTTGTTGTTGATGCAATTGCATCCTCAATTCCTGGGGCTACTTATGCTTCTGTCCAAACAACATTTCTGGAATATGGGAAGTTCAAAACTCAATTTGTTTCAGGCTGTAAAGTGACTTTAATAAATAGCATAACTAATGAGAAAATATATTTATATGAAAAGGAAGAAAATTATTTAGTATCACCAGATTTTATGGTTACCGAGGGGTCAGAATGGGAATTAGAAATAATTACGCCCTCTGGAAAAATGTATAAATCAACCTCTGAAATAGTTCCTAATTTAGTTTCAATTGATGATATTTCAGACACATATAATAAAGAAATGTCTTTTGATAATTCTTCAGGAAAATTTATTCCTGGGCATGAAATACGAATAGATTTTCAAGAGCCTGCAGAATTAAAAAATTTTTACTATTTCCAATACCGTGCTTATGAAAAACAACAGTATTGTCAGATTTGTTATAGGGGCGTTTTGCGTTTTGGAGAGTGTATCTCTCAAAGTACCAATCGTGCTGCAAGAAGTTATTATACCTATTCATGCGATGAACCTTGTTGGAAAATATCTTATAATCAGGAAATTTCACTTTTTGATGACGTCTTTACAAATGGAAAAATGATATCTAAACTTTTGGTTGGAAAAATACCGTTAAACTCTAAAGAAAATATTTTGGTAGAAATTTTACAACTTAATATTACAGAAGACGCACATAAATATTATAAAACATTTAAGGATATTGTTGATAATAATAGTGGGTTTAATGCTCCACTTCCGTCAGCTTTAATTGGAAATTTATTTAATCCCGAAGATTCAGAGGATCCTATTTTAGGACGTTTTACAGTCGCATCAGCAAGAAGTAAATCGATTTTTATTAAAAGAGGTGATATAGCAGATAAAACTGTTATCCAAAAAATTCCATTACAACCAGAGCTTTATGGTTCTCCATTACCAGGGCCATTAACGTATGATTCACCATGTATAGTGGGACGAAATCAAACTAATCAAAAACCACTTTCATGGGAGGAATAATGTTTTACACCAAACGGACTTATTTTAATAGTCTTTTAGTTTTACTATTTTCAGGAGGTGTTTTTGCGCAAGAATTTGTATTGACACTTTCTGTAACAGAACTTGAAACTGACGATCCTTTGGAAAATGTTACTGTTTTGTTAGATCCCTGTAGCTGTGGTGGAATTTCAAATTCGAGCGGTATATTTTCTAAACGATTAAAGGCAGATACTTACACCTTGAGTGTTGAATATTTAGGATATAGCAAAGAAATACTTACTGTTATTTTAGATAAAAACATCAATCTTTCCGTGGCTTTAAAGGCAGAAGAGGAGCAGCTTTCAGAAATTATCGTTTTAGCTCAAAAGCGAAATCAAAACGTTGAAAGTACGCAGATGGGCGTTTTCGAATTGAACGCTCGCGATTTGATAAAAATTCCTACTGCTTTAGGAGAATTTGATGTATTAAGGAGTATAACGCTTCTTGCAGGAGTTAACAATACTGGAGATGTTAGTAATGGAGTTTCGATTCGAGGAGGATCGCTAGATCAAAATTTGATGTTATATGAATCAGCTCCTATTTTTAATCCAACTCATCTTTTCGGCTTATTTTCTGTTTTCACTCCTGATGTAATTTCTGGGGTGAACATGTATCAAGCTAACATTCCAGCAAAATATGGTGGGCGTATTGCATCGGTAGTTGATATTAAAGTTAAAAGTCCTTACACAGATCAGTTTAAACTTGAAGGAGGAATCGGAGTTATTTCAAGTAAATTATCTTTATCAACCCCAATAATAAAAGACAAACTGATGCTTTTGGCTGGGGGTAGAATTGGTTTTACAGATTTTTTATTTCCATTGCTAATTCCAAGATTGAAAAATACAAAGGCTAATTTTACTGACAGTACTGTAAAACTACTTTACCTTCTAAATGAAAGGAATCAGTTTACTTATACCCATTTTTTATCAAATGATTTTTATCAATTGGATCTTATCTCCTCTATTGAAAATATAGTTTCATCTTCAAATCAATTTGACTTTAGCACATCTAATCATACACTTAGGTGGTTGCATGGATTTCAAAACGACACCAATGTTGTAGGAACTTTTGTACATAGTAATTATCTTCCTCAAAACTTATTTCCTGAGGTTGATTCCTCTAATGTGATTCGTTTCCAATCACAAATTCAATATACTAGTGCACAATTTGAATTTAAAGACAATAGGAATGAATCTTTAAATTTTTATGCAGGTGCTCAATTAAATCAATACAATATAAACCCAGGTAGTTTAGACCCTGGATCAGGAAATTCCATAATACCAGTAGATTTAGAAAACGAAGAAAGTCGAGAGCTCTCTCTTTATGCTAATTTAAATTGGAATCCCACAGAGCGACTTTCTATTTCTTCAGGAATAAGACTGACTAACTTCTCACTATTAGGACCCTATAATCAAGGTCAATATGACGAAAATGGAATTTTTAAAGGAATAAAAGAATTCTCTAACAATGAAGTAGTTGTAAATTATTTTAATCCAGAGCCTCGTATTGGAATTAATTATAAATTAGGAAAAAATAGTGCATTAAAGGCTAGTTATGCAAGTATCTATCAATACATACAGAATATTTACAACACATCAACTCCCTTGCCAACCTCACGCTGGAAAATGTCAGACACTTTTATTCTTCCGCAAAAAAATGATACTTATGGCTTGGGTTGGTACAAAAATTATGAAAGTAAAGGTTTAGAAATTTCTTCTGAAGCTTATTATAGAAAAACTGAAAATAATTTGACCTATAAGCCAGGTGCAGATTTTTTTCTATCAAAATTTTTAGAACGTGAAGTAACACAAGCAGAAGGGAAATCGTATGGATTAGAATTAAGCTTAAGAAAAAATCGAGGAAAAGTAAATGGATTCATAAATTATACTTGGTCAAGAAGCTTACTTAGGACAAATGAATCAATATTGAAAAATCGAATCAATAATAACAACTGGTATGCTTCCGATTTTGATCGACCTCATACAGTAAATGCCACTGTAAATTTTGAGGGTGATGCATACAATTCCTTCAGTTTTAATTTCACAGGTCAGACAGGACGACCTTATACAATTGCGAATGGTGTTTATAATCAAGAAAACGTCACAGTTCCTATTTTTTTATCTAGAAATAATGGGCGGCTCCCTGTATATCATCGTCTCGATTTTTCATGGAAAGTTGCATATGGAAAAGACCCCAATAGACGATTTAAAAGTGATTGGACTTTTACTGTTTATAACTTGTATAGCAGGCGAAATCCTTTTAATATTTATTACACACAACGTGATGGGGCTTTAGACGGAGATATTTTTGGTGGCAGTCCTCTTGGAGCATATGAACTTTCAGTTTTAAGAGGCTCATTAGTTTCAATCACTTATAATTTTAAATTTAATTAAATTTTAAATACTCACATGTAAAAAAAAGGTTTTGTTTTACTTTCAGTTAATGCTAAAAGTTGAAATAAATTAAAGTGTGAATATTATGTTAATTTTAAAATAAAATACATATATTTCAAAACAAATAAATTAACTAAAACAATCAAATTAACTAAAACAATCAAACTAATTAAAATGAAACATTTAAGCAAAAATTTATTCTTTGTATTACTTCTTGTTTCTTCAAGTTTTGCCTTTGCTCAAGACTCAATATCTGGAAATGTTTCAGATGATGAGGGGAATCCTATTCCAGGAGCAACTGTAATAGTTGAAGGTACAACTCAAGGTACTACAACCGATTTTGATGGGAATTATTCTATTTCTGCAGATTCAAATCAATCACTTCAATTTTCAAGTCTTGGGTTTACTCCGCAAACTGTCTTAGTCGGAACCCAATCTTCAATTGATATAAATCTTGTACCCAACGCTGAGGCACTTGACGAAATCATTGTAACAGGATATGGTACTGAGACTAAAAGGGAGTCAACTGGTGCAATTTCTACTGTGAAAGCAGCAGATTTGGCAATTATTCCTTCAGGGAATATTGAACAGCAGTTTCAAGGTAGAATTCCAGGTGTAACAGTAATTTCAAATGGAGCACCAGGATCAACTAGTCAAATCCGTGTTCGTGGATTTGGAGCTTTTGGAGGAAATGAGCCTCTTTATATTGTTGATGGAGTACCCACAGGAAATATTGATTTCCTAAATCCGTTAGATATTGAGTCTACAACTGTATTGAAAGATGCAGCAGCAGCTTCAATCTATGGAGCAAGAGCTGCCAATGGTGTAATTGTTCTTACAACAAAGTCAGGTTCTAGAACTAAAGAATCTGGAATCACTCTAGATTATACAGTTGGATTAACTGATCCTAATGTAGCTGGTTCCCCTGAAATGTTGAATCCACAACAAATGGCTGATTGGACCCACAGAGCATATCAAAATAATGCGGCTGCAAATGGTACTGCAGTTTCATATAATCACCCACAATATGGTAGTAATGCTACTCCAGTTCTTCCAGACTATTTGCATGCAAATGGTGCCAATGGGATTGTTGGAAGTGTTGATACAGCTGCAATTCGAGCTGCATTTGATGCTGATCCTGAAAATGTCTTTTTGATTAAAGCTAACAAAGAAGGTCAAGGTACTAATTGGTACGATGCTATTACTTCAGTAGCACCTTTACACCGCTTCTCTCTTGGAGCTAATGGTGGAAATGAAAGAGGACGCTACTACATAGGTCTTGGAACTCAATTTCAAGATGGTATTTTAATTAACAATATTTTTAGACGTCACACTTTAAGAACTAACTCTAAATATGATATTACTCCATGGTTATCAGTTGGAGAAAATATTCAAGTTACCTATAGACAATCCAGAACTGTTGGTGGTGGTGGTGGTATTACATCTGCAGATGATGAATCTGAGATTTTATCAGCATACAGAATGCCTACTATTATTCCAGTCTATGATGAGTTTGGAAGTTATGCAAGTACAAAAGCTGCTGGATTCAATAACGGAAGAAACCCCGTACGTAGATTAACTGAGAATGCAAAAGATGATAAAAATTATACTCTAAGTGTTTTTGGTAATGTTTATGCTGAGTTAACACCAATTGAAGGTTTTACTCTTCGTACAAGTCTTGGTGGAAGTTTATTTAACTATTACTATACGGATTATAACTATCGTTATTTAGGTGATTCAGAAACTGAAGCAAGTAATAGTTTTGGTGAGGGTTCGGGTACTGGAACTCAATGGGTATTTTCAAATACTGCTAATTATAGACAAAACTTTGGTAAACATGGTGTAAAACTTCTTGCTGGTCTTGAAGCATTGAATACAGGTTATGGTCGTCAAATGTCTGGAAATGGTATTAATCCTTTTTCAACTGACTTAGACTATGTTAATTTAAGTACTGTATCAAATCCTCAAGTGAACAGTAATCTATATAACGGAGTAAATTTCTTTTCTACATTTGGAAAAGTTGATTATAATTTCGATGAGAAGTACTATATAACCGGTCTTATTCGTCGTGACGGAGCGTCACGTTTTGGAGCAAATGCTCGTTATGGTACATTTCCAGCAGCATCTGCAGCTTGGAGAGTTACTTCAGAATCATTTATGCAAGGCCTTACTTGGATCAATGAGTTGAAAGTTAGAGGTGGATGGGGAGAAATGGGTAACTCTAATAATGTTGATCCAGCAAACCAGTTTAGCCTTTTTGCTGCCGACAGAGGGGGAACTTTTTATCCAATAGGCGGTCAAAATAATGGAGCTAACGCTGGATATGCAGTATCACGTATTGGTAACCCTAACGCACAGTGGGAAACTTCTGTAACTACTAATATTGGTTTTGATGCTACTTTATTCAACAATAAAGTGGATGTTATTTTAGACTGGTGGAAAAAAGATACGCGTGATTTATTGTATCAAATTCCTCTTGCTGGTGTAACGGGTAACGGTGCTAGTTCACCTTCTGTAAATATCGCAAGTATGTTAAATCAGGGTCTTGACATCCAAATTATTAATAGAGGTAGCTTAGCAGAAGATCTTGCTTATCAAGTTACTCTAAACAGCTCAATCCTTAAAAACGAAATCACTGCTTTGGCAGATGGTATTGAATATTTTGATGGTGCATCCTATAGAGGAATTGCTCCTATAAGAAATGCTGTTGGACAAACTCTTTCAACATTCTTTGGGTATAAGATGATTGGTTATTTTAATACACAAGCCGAAGTTGATGCTTCAAAACAATCAGGTGCTGGCCTTGGACGTTTTAAATACGAAGACATTAATGGAGATGGTGAAATCACACCAGATGATAGAACCTATATTGGAAGTCCAGTTCCAGATTGGACAGGAGGTTTAAATTTGAGTTTACAATATAAAAACTTCTCTTTAAACACTTATTTCTATGCTTCTATTGGAGCTGAAATTTTTAACCAATCAAAATGGTATAATACTTTCTTCGGTTCATTTGAAGGATCTGGAAAATCAATTGATGCATTACAATCTTGGACGCCTGCTTTAGGAAACAATGCAATTGCACCTATTTTTGAAAGCGCTTCAAACCTTAGTACAAATGGAGTTGCAAATTCATGGTATGTGGAGGACGGTGACTTCCTTAGACTTCAAAGTTTATCTTTAAGTTATGATATTACTGGACCTATTTTAGAGCGTTTAAACGTAAATAACTTTTCAATAGGAGTTTCAGGTAATAACTTGTTAACCTTAACTAATTACACAGGTTTAGATCCAATGATTGGTGGTGCAGATACCAATTTTGGAATTGATGTAGGTAACTACCCTGTAACACCTAGTTATTTATTGAGTATAAAAATTAACAAATAAAAATGATCAAAATGAAAATGATGAAAATTAAAAACATATCCCTTGCTATTGCCACCATTTTGGTATTTACTCTAGCATGTAGTGATGATTTTTTAGAAGTGGGTGCAACAGGCTCTTTAGCTGAAGCACAGATGACTACACTACAAGGTGTAGATGGAACTCTTATTGGAGCTTATTCTGCTTTAAATGGAGTATTTGGAAATCGTTTTGAAGGACCTAGTAGTTGGGTCACTGGTTCAATTGCTGGAGGTGAGGCTAACAAAGGGACAGACCCTGGAGATTATAGCACAATTAATCCAATTCAACGATATGAAACAGAAGCTACTTCAGGTGACCTTAATAACCATTGGAGAGCCCGTTATGAAGGAGTATCTAGAGCAAATGCTGTATTGAAATTAATCGCGTTATCTGAAACGTTATCAGGTGATGATGCTGCCAGATTATCAGGTGAAGCACGTTTACTTAGAGGTCATTTCTACTTTGATTTAAAGAAACACTACAATAGTGTTCCTTGGATTGATGAAACAATTGAGTCTTCAGAGATTTCTGTTGTACCTAATTCACCAAACGTATGGGCTAATATTGAAGCAGATTTTCAATTTGCATTCGATAATCTTCCAGCAGTTCAAGCTGATGCAGGACGTGTAAATAAATGGGCTGCTGCAGCTTACATGGGAAAAGCTAAATTATATCAGAAGGATTATTCCGCTGCTAAACAATGGTTTGATCAAGTAATAACTAGTGGAGTAACTCAATCTGGTGAAAAATATGGTCTTTTAGATAGCTATGCTGACATTTTTAATGCAGCATTTGATAACAATAAAGAAGCAATTTTTGATGTTGAATCAGCTAATAACACAGGAAGTGTTAATAACGCAAATTATTTTGATGATTTGAATTATCCGTATAATACTGGTGCTGATGGACCAGGTAACTGCTGTGGATTTTTCCAACCTTCATTCTCATTAGCGAATACATTTAGAACAGTAAATGGTCTACCTCGTTTAAACGGTGAAGAGTTCACAAATGCTAGTGCAGTTGCACAGGATTTCTTAATAGCTTCTGATGCAGCTTTTACTGCTGATGCAGATCCTTTAGATCCTCGTATCGATCATTCAATTGGTCGTAGAAGTATTCCTTATTTAGATTGGATAGCTCACCCAGGTAAAAACTGGATACGTCAGCAAGATTATGCTGGACCTTATTCTCCTAAGAAATATATCTATTATAAATCTCAGGAAGGAAGTCTCACAGATGCTAGTTCTTGGACTCGTGGATATGCTTTGATGAATTATACTATTATTCGTTTTGCAGACGTCCTTTTAATGGCTGCTGAAGCGGAAGTTGAAGCTGGTTCATTAACAAAAGCTTTAGAGTACGTTAACTTAGTTAGAGCACGTGCAGCAAATACAGCTTCTTGGGTAAAAAATCCTGATGGATCTAATGCTGCTAACTACGAAATTTCCCTTTACGATAGTTTTGCTTCTAAAGACTTTGCTAATAAAGCAATTCGTTTAGAGCGTAAATTAGAATTGTCTGGTGAAGGCCATCGTTTCTTTGATCTCGTTCGTTGGGGAACTGCATCAACTGAGTTGAACAAATACCTTACTTACGAAGCTCAGTATTTGACTACAAAATTTGGAGGTGCTAGTTTTACTTCAGGTAAAAGCGAGTATTATCCAATTCCTCAGGGACAAATTGATATTCAAGGTTCTGACGTACTTACTCAAAATCCAGGATACTAATTTTTAGTTATCTTTTATTTAAATGGAGGGCATTGCCCTCCATTTTTTTCAAATAATCTTTACATTTGTTTTTTATAAATTACCCTTATGAAAACCCGTGTTATTTTTCTTTTTATAGGATTTATATTTTTGTCATTATCTTCTTGTTCAATTGATTCAAAAAAACTATTTCAAATAATTTCATCAGATGAATCAAATTTGCTGTTTAACAATGAAATCATTGAAAATGATTCCTTGAGTATTCTCGATAATGAGTTTTTCTATAATGGTGCCGGTATTGCATTAGGAGACTTAAATAATGATGGGTTATTAGATGTTTTTTTAGCTGGGAATCAAGTGAATAATAAGTTATTCATAAATCTAGGAAATTTTAAATTTGAAGATAAAAGTGAACTTACTGGAATTCAAAAAAAAAATCCACTTACCTGGTCATCTGGTGTTAATATTATAGATATTAATACAGATGGACTTTTAGATATTTATATTTCAAATACCCTGCGAAAGGATGATAAGCTTAGAGAAAATCTCTTGTACATTAACCAAGGTAATGATTCAGAGGGTACTCCAAGTTTTATTGAAAGCGGCAAGGCATACGGCTTAAATGATCCTAGCTATTCCTCTCACGCTCAGTTTTTTGATTTTGATAATGATGGTGATTTGGATGTTTTTATTGGTGTCAATAGAATTGATGATATAGATCCAAATGTTTTTCAAAATATAAAAAGTGAAACTGCTGTTTTAAGTAGAGATAAATTATTTGAAAATAAAGGAAGTGATTCCCTTGGACATCCATTTTTTGTAAATATTTCGAAAGCAGCCAATATTAATTTACATGGTTTTAGTCATAGTACACTTGTGCAAGATTTTAATCAAGATGGACTGTTAGATCTTTATGTGTCTAATGATTATTTGAGTAACGATATCGTTTATATCAATAATGGAAATAAAACGTTTACCAATAAAGTCAGAGATATGTTTAAACATTTTAGTTTGAGCTCTATGGGTAGCGATTTAGGCGATGTAAATAATGACGGAAAATTAGATCTTTTTGTTTCTGAAATGCAGCCTTATTACAATAAAAGAAAAAAACTTTTTCAGAAAGGCACGAGCTACACAAAAGAGGTTTTAACTCGTCGTTATGATTATGAATATCAGTATCCCAGAAATGTATTACAACTTAATCAGGGAATGAATCCAGAAACTGGATTACCAATCTACAGTGAAATAGGCATGAGTTCAGGTGTTGCACAAACCGATTGGAGTTGGGCAAGTTTATTTGCAGATTTTGATAATGATGGTTGGAGTGATTTATTAATATTTAATGGTTTCCCAAAAGATGTTATTGATAAAGATTTTGGTGATTTTAGAGTTGCCGCAAATCGATTAGTAAGCAGAGAAAAATTATTATCAGTAATTCCACAAATTAAAGTTGCAAATTTTGCCTTTAGAAACAGTGAAGGTCTTTCATTTACCGATGCCTCTTTTGATTGGGGTATGGATTTTTCTTCCTACACTAATGGCGCAGCATATGGAGATCTTGATAATGACGGTGATTTAGATTTAATTCTAAATAATATTAATGACAATGTAACTTTACTTGAGAATAGAAATTATAAAGAAAAGGAGAATAATAATTTTATTCGATTTAAACTTGAAGGTGAGTTCGAAAACCTTGCTCCTTATGGAAGTCAAGTTAAACTATATTCAAATAATAAAGTACAAACCCAAATATTGCTTTCAGGAAGAGGATATTTATCTCAACCTGAATCAATAATCCATTTTGGTCTGGGAATGAATACTGAGATTGATTCTATTCAAGTAATTTGGTCTAATGGAAAAACACAAACATGGCCTCAATTTAAACCAAATGATTTATATATTTTAAAGTATGATTCACTGGCTGAATTTCGAATTCAAAAAAACATTGCTAATACGGCTCTTTTTGAAGAGGTCAGTTCTAAAACAAATTTAATTCATACTGACCAAGATGACGATTTTGTTGATTTCAATATTCAAATTACAATACCGCATAAATTTTCCCAATTTGGACCCTCAATTGCAGTGGGTGATCTAAATGGAGATAAATTAGAAGATGTTTTGATAGGTGGAAGTAAAGGAAAATCAGAAGTTCTTTTTTATCAAAAACCAGACGGCACATTTTATAAAGAAAGTATAAATTTAAAAAGGCAAAAATATAAAGTTGAAGAAGATGCAGGAATAGCCCTTTTTGATATAGAAAATGATGGTGATTTAGACCTTTATATAGCTCATGGTTCAGCACAATTTGAGCCTGGCTCAATAGCTTATGATGATGTAATTTGGATTAATGATGGAAAGGGAAATTTTTCTTTATTAGATATCGTGCTTCCGAATAATGGACTTAATGCATCATGTGTTAAAGCTGCTGATTTTGATCATGATGGGGATTTAGATTTGTTTGTTGGAAATCGAGTTATTCCAGGACAATATCCTGTATCTGGTAAGTCATTTCTTCTTGAAAACAAAAGTACTATTGATAAACCGATGCTTGTTGATTGCTCGGAAAAATTGAATATTAAACAAAATGAATTAGGTCTTGTCACTGATGCGCTTTGGACAGATTTTAATAATGATGGATGGACTGATCTCGTTGTCACAGGAGAGTGGATGCCTATTTTATTTTTTGAAAACAAAGGAGGTTCATTCGAGCAGCTGAGAGATACTGGAATTGATGACGCTCTTGGATGGTGGAGCAGTTTATCCTCTTCAGATATTGATAATGACGGTGATCTAGACTTTATTGCTGGAAATTTTGGGGTAAATACTTTTTTTAGAGGAAATAAAAATCAACCTCTAGGTATCATAGCAAAAGATTTTGATAATAACGGAAGCGTTGATCCATTTATCTCTTATTATATTAGAGATAGTTTAGGGCAAAAAAAGAACTATTTATATCACCCTTGGGAGGATGTGATTAAACAATTTCGTGCATTGAGAAAATCTTTTAATTCATATGGTTCTTATGGAGAGGCTACCTTAAATGATGTCTTTGAAAATCAAGATTTGAATGATGCATTGATAAAGAATGCAAATTGGATGGAAACATCATGGGTTGAAAATTTAGGGAATAATAAATTTGAAATTCATAAATTACCAATTGAATCACAATGGGCTCCAGTTTATGGCATTTCAACTTATGACGTTAATAATGACGGATATCAGGATATTTTAATGGTAGGAAACGATTATGGAGTTGAGGTAGGTCAGGGAAGGCTTGACGCTTTGCAGGGCTTGGTATTATTAAATAATCAAGATAAGACCTTTAGATCACTTTCTATTGAAGAATCAAATTTTATCGTTTCAAAAGATGCAAAAAGTCTTGCACAAGTTACCGTAAATGATAAGCCTTTATTTATTGCAACACAAAATAATGAGGCTATTCGAGTTTTTAATTTAAAACAGAACAATCAGGTTAAGATAGGTTGGAATCAAAATGAAGAAAGCTGTCTTATTTATCTTAATGAGACTAAAATTCAAAAAAGGTATAAAGCAAGTGAAACTTCTTTTCAATCTCAGAGTTCATCAAGCTTTTGGGTGCCTAAGTCAATATTGAAAATTGATTTTTATGACAATAGGATGCAGTTGATAAGAACAATTAATAAATTTTAAAAATATATTATTTGAAAAACACAATACTTATATTATTATTTTCATTCAGCCTTATTTCCTGTAAAAACACTTCAGATGATACAAAAGAAAATATTATTATTGATCGCGCCTTATATCAAGATCAGTTAGAGGGATTTTGGCTGGGACAATGTATTGCAAATTGGACTGGATTAATAACCGAAATGGATAAAATAGGAATTCCTTCCAATGGTATGGGAGAAGGATTTTATACAAGAGAAGATTGGGGGAAGAAAGATCAACCTAACATATGGGGATCGAGTGACTTATCAGAAACTATCGATTTTATTTATGCTGAAAAAGATAGTATCTGGGGAGCTGATGATGACACTGATATCGAATATATCTATCAAGAATTGTTGTTCAGTAGTCCTACACTTAATATAACAGGAGAACAAATCAGAAAAGCATGGTTAGACCATATTAACATTGAAGAGGAAAATTATCTGTGGGTATCCAATCAGAAAGCATTTGACTTAATGCAAGAAGGAAAAATTCCACCAGAAACAAGTGATCCTGATTTAAATGAACATTATGAGATGATTGATGCTCAATTAACAACTGAAATTTTTGGATTTTATGCACCTACTAAACCAAAAATTGCTCTTGAATTAGCTCATTTAGCAGTAAGAACCTCTGCGAGAAATAATGCGGCTTGGATTGCTGAATTTAATATTATCATGTATTCATTAGCTAGTTTAGAAACACAACATAAAAATATTAAGGATAAGTTACAATGGATGGCTAAAGAGGCACGAAAACACCTTCCAAATGATTCGTATTCAGCTAAAATGTTTGATTTTGTTTCTGCTCAATATCAGTCTGGGGTATCTTGGGAAACTGCCCGTGATTCACTACATTATAAATATCAAATCCAACAAGCAGATGGTTATCAGTGGTCTACTTTAGATGAAAGCTGTAGCGGTTGTTTTGCTGCGGGAATTAATTTTGGGGCCAGTATTGTAAGTTTATTATACGGTGAAGGAAATATAAAGGAAACAATAAAAATTGGCGCTCTAGCAGGTTGGGATTCAGACAATCCAACTGCTACTTGGGGAGGCTTATTGGGATTCATAATTGGTAAAAATGAAATCGAAAAAGTTTTCGATAAAGAGTTTGCTAAAGAATTCAATATCCATAGGACTAGAAAAGGGTTTCCTAATAATGGAATCGATACTTTTGAGAACATGGCTAAAAAAGGAATCGCTATTGTTGATCGTGTAGTTAAAAATAAAATGAGTGGTAGCATTGATTTGAAAAAAAATCAATGGGTAATTCCAACTAACAATGAAAAAAGAATTTTTAAAAAACTCAAATAATAATTTAAATTATCTCAAAAGTTACCCTTCAAAATTAAATCTACATTTATTTTAAAGCTAGAGATTCAAAAAATTATACCAGCTGAAAATTTTTTGAAGGGATGGACCGTATTAGGAATTAATCATTAATCAATTAAAATATTTAATCTACTAACAATATTTTTTATTTAGAATACTTTAATCGCACAAGACTTAAATTTATATGAAAAGGAGACTTTCGTTTTTGAAAATGACACTCTTTACTACAGAATTATAAAACCTCTTGATTTTGATGACGATGAGGATATGGACTTTCTTTTAGGAAACCTTGGAAAAAATAACATGTATAATATAAATCCAGAAACGCCAATGTTGGTATCTTCAAGAGATGTAGATGGTAATGGAAGCGTTGATCCTCTTATTTTTAC
>Ga0233438_10002714_pt1 | contig 17183 bp, 18 predicted proteins | sample SI_123_September_FD_182720 | JGI IMG/M metagenome (GOLD analysis project Ga0233438, IMG submission 182720) | Seawater microbial communities from Saanich Inlet, British Columbia, Canada - SI_123_September2016_10_MG | ecosystem: Environmental > Aquatic > Marine > Inlet | place: Canada: British...
TGGCTAAACCAGAAAGAGCAGGAGATGCACCTATCGGTGTTGATGTAGTAGAAGGTAAATCTTATTATTGGTGTACTTGCGGAAAAAGTTCAAAACAACCTTTCTGTGATGGTTCACATAAAGGATCAGAATTTGCTCCACTAGCTTATAAAGCGGATCAATCTAAAAAAGTTTTTTTCTGCACTTGCAAAGCAACTAAAGATCAACCTATGTGTGATGGATCACATAACGCTAAATAATGAAAAATATTGAAGTTAAAAAAATTATACAAGCAATAGAAACATCTGATGGTGCTGGGGTAAAATTAAAGAGGAGCATTGGAACTCCAGAAGCAGATTACATTGATCCTTTCTTAATGTTAGATGAATTTGGCTCAGAAAATAAAGATGATTATATTGCTGGTTTCCCTCCACATCCGCATAGAGGAATTGAAACTGTAACCTATATGCTTAAAGGTGAGTTTGAACATGAAGATAGTACTGGTGCTAAAGGAATAATGTCATCAGGTGATGTACAGTGGATGAAAACAGGTAGAGGGATTATTCATTCTGAAATGCCGGCTATGTCAGATGGAAAATTATTAGGCTTTCAACTTTGGGTTAATATGCCGGCTAAGTTAAAGAAAAACAAACCTGAATATATTTATATTAAAGGCAAAGAGCTAGGAACTCATAATGATAGTGAAAAAGTAGTTAAGGTTATTGCCGGTAAATATGAAAAAGCAGAAGGACCAGAGAAAAATCATAACGTTGAGCCAATATATTTTCACATCGTTTTAAATGAAGGAAAAGAATTTAATTGCGAAGTACCTGAAGGTCACAATAGTTTTATTTATTTGTTAAAAGGTGAATTAAAAATTGGTGAACAAGAACATGCTAAAACAAATAATTCAAATTTAATATTATTAGAAAGAGGAAATAAACTAATAGTAAAAGCTAATAAAACTACTGAATTTTTATTTATTGCTGGTAAGCCCATAGGCGAACCTATTGCTAGAGGCGGCCCTTTTGTTATGAATACCAAGGCTGAAATTCTTGAAGCTATTCAAGACTATAATAACGGAACATTTGCCAAATATTAAAAGTTCAAGTACGTTCCTTAAAAAATGCCTAAATCAATAATAATTAAAAAAAATGGTGGACCTGAAGTTTTAGAACTTCAAGATGTAAATGTAGGATCTCCAGGACTAGAAGAAATTAAGGTAACCAATCACGCTATTGGTTTAAATTATATTGATACTTATCATAGGTCAGGTTTGTACCCTCTTCCACTACCAAGTGGAATTGGATTAGAAGCTGCTGGTAAAATCGATGAGGTTGGCTCTAACGTAAAAGAATTTAATAAAGGAGATAATATTGCTTATGCTGCAATGCCAATAGGTTCATATGCACAACAAAGAATTATTCCTTCTAAAATAGCAATAAAGGTTCCTGATGGAATTTCCTTTCAGCAAGCAGCTACCTTAATTACAAAAGGTTTAACTGTTAATTATTTAATTACTAAAACATATAATCTTAAAGCAGGTGAAATAGTTTTATTTCATGCTGCAGCGGGTGGTGTTGGACAAATTTTTGCGCAGTGGGCTAATAGTATTGGAGCTAAAGTAATAGGAACTGTTGGTTCAGACGAAAAAATTAAAATTGCTGAAGAAAATGGCTATGAACATGTCATCAACTATACAAAAGAGGATTTTTCAAAAAAAGTAATGGAAATTACTAAGAACGAGGGAGTGCCAGCAGTATTTGACGGGGTTGGAAAAAACACATTTAAAGGATCTTTAGCTTGTCTAAAAACAAGAGGAATGATGATAAGTTTTGGTAATGCCTCCGGCCCATTAGACCCAGTGAATGTTCCTAAAGATATTCAACCAAAAGGTCTTTACCTAACTAGACCATCTATTGCACAATATTTTACAAATAGAAAAGAACTTCAAACCGGTGCTGATGAAGTTTTTGAAAAAGTAAAATTTGGAAAAATAAAGATAAAAATTTCTAAAGAATATAAATTAGCAGAAGCCAAAAAAGCACATGAAGATTTGGAAGCAAGAAAATTAACAGGGCCTGCTATTTTAATTCCTTAATGGAAAGTAAAGTTATATCTCCTTGTATTAGTATTTGTAGAACTGATCCAGTTACAGGTTATTGTTATGGTTGTGCAAGAACTAATGATGAAAAAAGATTATGGAAAGATGAAAATACTAAAGATCAATGGAAGCAAGATAATTTAAAAGAAATTTTGAGTAGAATGAAGGGCTGGCAGTTAGAAACTTTTGAAGAGTCTTATAGTCATAAAAAGAAAAATGGAATTTCTTTATTTAAAAAAAATTTTTTAGAAAATAAATAAAACTATAAATCTTTTTTCATCGAGTCCATATCGCTTAAGTGATACTTCAAAGCTTGATTTGATAATCTTATTTCTTGCAGAAATAAAAATATTGAAATTATCATACAAATACAGCAACCCGCAAAAATTAATCTAGCGAGCTGAAAGTATCCCATGTAAAGCATAAGGACCGTTGTCATATTAAAGAGAAAACCAAAAGCTGCAAAACCCATTGTATATTTAAGCAAGTTAGTTCTATTGTTAAGAACATGTAATTGATTTTCCCACTCTGGCGGAGTTCTTTTATCAAAAGTTAGTTGATCATGAAGTTTTCTAATTAATCCACTTAATGTGTGAAATCTATTGCTATACATAGTCATCATTAACGGAATTGCGGGAAACATTAGTGCGGCTACTGTGTAATCTATATCCATATCGAATCAAATTGATTATGAAGTTAGTGTTTGATATTTACAAGTTATATCTCATGCATCATTTAAAGATATTCATAGAATTGACTCGATTAAATAAACCTATAGGTTTTATGCTTTTATTTTGGCCCTGCTCTTGGGGCTTAGCTTATGCTTATATTGTGAATGACGATCTTAATTTATTTACATATTATTTAATATTATTTTTTTTAGGTTCAGTTTTAATGAGAAGTGCAGGATGTATTTTTAATGATATTGTGGATAAAAACTACGATAAAAAAGTTAATAGAACAAAGAAACGTCCATTAGCTGCAGGCATAATAACTATAAAGCAATCTTTTGCTTATGTTTTAATGCTCTGTTTAATTGCATTTTTTATATTAATACAATTTAATCTATTAACTATTGTACTTGGAATGTGCTCAATGCTGCTTGCTTTTGTCTATCCGTTTATGAAGAGAGTTACTTATTGGCCTCAACTATTTTTAGGTATCACGTTTAATTGGGGAATTATTATGGCTTGGGCTGCAATTAATAATAGCATCACTATAGAAGTTTCAATTCTTTATATATCAGCCATATTTTGGACATTGGGATATGACACGATTTATGGAGCTCAAGATATGTCTGATGATGAAATAATTGGATTAAAATCCACTTCTATTAAATTTAAAAATAATCTTTGGTTATTTGTTGCAGTTTCATATCTAATTTCAATAATCCTGATAGTTTATTTATTCAACAACTATTATGGAAATAATTTATTTTCTTTTTTTTCAGTTATGTTTGTTTTAAGTTTGTTTTATCAACTATTTTACTTTCGGAGCCGTAAGTCTAATAATTATCTAAAGCTATTTAAATTTAATAATTACACAGGATTATTTCTATTTTTAGGAATTTGCTCAATAAATTAATAAAATGAATTTTAAAGAACTTAAAACTATCTTGAGAAGATTATATAAAGAATATGTTAAAAGACATCTTAAAAAAATCTTGCTGGCTTTAGTGTTATCAATTATTGTTGCGGTTAGCACTTCATCAATAGCGTGGCTTTTAGATCCAGCGGTAAAGAAAATTTTTATTGAACAAAATAAAGTATTTGCTTGGAGTATACCAATATTAATTATAGTTGCTTTTTCAAGTAAAGGTCTGTCTCTTTATTTTGCCAGAATAAACATCATAAGAGTTGGGGAAGAAGTTGCTGGAGCATTACAAAAAAAGGTCGCTAATAATATTTTAACATCAGATATACAAACATTAGATAACAGACACTCAGGAAAATACATTTCAAATGTTATGTTCGATACCCATCATGTTCAAAGTCTCGTAAGCACCGGAGTATTAAATTTAATGAAAGACTCTTTTTCAGTTATTGCTCTGGTATCTTTAATGTTTTATCAAAATTGGAAATTAGCATTATTTGCAATTTTGATGATGCCTCTGGCTGGTGGATTGGCCAAATCTTTGGGGAAAAGAATTGGCAAAGCTACCTCAAAAGCTGGAGTTTCATCTGGTAATCTGGCAACTTTTTTAAGTGAAATTTTTAAGGGATCAAAGATGATTAGAATTTATCAAAAAGAATCAGAAGAAAATCAAAAAGCTAATCGAGTAATAGATGACCTTGTAGAGAAAAACATAAAAATTGGAAGCGTAATGATAAGAGCTACACCAATTATGGAAGCGCTGACAGGCGTTATGATCGCTGGATTTATAGTGTTTTCTGGAAAACTTATTTCCTCAGGCGAACTAGGTGTAAACAATTTTTTTTCTTTCTTGGCAGCAATGATGCTTGCATATCAACCTATAAGGTCATTAGCTACGATAAACATGGTTGCTTATCAAGGAGCGGCTGCTTTTAAAAGAATAAGCAATATTATTGATGGAGAAATAAGAATTAAAGAATTAAAAGATGCTCCAAAACTAATTTTAAAAAATTCTGATATCAATTTTAAAAAAGTTGATTTTAAATACGAAACTACAGAAGAGCGAGCAGTAAAAGAAATAAGCTTTAATATTAAAGGAAATACTATGGCTGCATTTGTAGGACATAGTGGGGCCGGTAAGAGTACAATAATCAATTTACTTCCTCGATTTTATGACCCCCAAGGAGGTTCGATAGAAATAGATAACCAAAACATAAGAAATGTGTCCCTGAGCTCACTCAGAAAAAATCTATCCTTAGTTAGTCAGGATGTTATTCTTTTCGATGATACGATAAAAAATAATATTGCATATGCCAAGCCGAAAGCTTCGGGCAAAGAAATTATTAATGCATGTGAATTTGCCGCTTCAGATGAATTTATCAAAAAATTACCTAATGGCTACGATACAATGATCGGAGAAAATGGTGTTAGGCTTTCAGGGGGGCAAAAGCAAAGAATATCAATTGCTAGAGCTATACTAAAAGAGTCTCCAATTATTTTATTGGATGAAGCTACTTCTTCTTTGGACGCTGAATCTGAGGAAATAGTCCAGAATGCTATTAATAATTTGACCAGAAATAAAACAACTTTAGTCATAGCCCATAGACTGTCAACTATTCATAATGCTGATGCAATATTCGTGATGAAGAATGGAAAAGTTATTAACTCAGGAAAACATGATTTTCTAATTGAAAATTGTGAGGAATATAAATCTCTTTATCAAAAACAATTAAAATAAAATGATTCTCTTTTATAGGATCTTCACAACCCTTCTATACCCAATTTTATTTTTATTTACCTATTCAAGATTAATTTGTAAAAAAGAAGATCCTTTTAGATATAAAGAAAAATTATTAGTATCTCAATTCAATGTTGTAAAAAAAAATGCACTAAAATTAATTTGGTTCCATGCAGCAAGCTTAGGTGAATTTAAAAGTATAATTCCAATAATCAATGAACTGAATAAAAATACTCAAAACTTAAAATTTTTAATTACCACTACAACTTTAAGCTCTGGCAATCTCGCAAAAATAGAATTAAAAAATTTCAAAAACGCTGAACATAGATACCTGCCTTATGATGTGCCTTTTTTGATGAATAAGTTTTTAGATTTATGGAGACCTGATAAAATTTTTCTCGTGGACTCTGAAATATGGCCAAATTTAATTATAAAAGCTAAAAAATTAAATATACCAATAGCTCTTATAAATGCTCGATTGACATCAAAATCTTTTAAAAGATGGATGCTTTTTCCAGATATAGCTAAAAAAATTTTCGGTATGTTTGATCTATATATTTGTTCCAGTAATGAAACGAAGAAACTTTTAGAGACATTAGAATTAAAAAAGATTTACTTCAAAGGAAATATAAAGTTTATCAATCAAACTGATAAAAGAGAAATTCGAAATATAAATGAAAATATATTACCAAAAAAAAGATTTTGGTTTGCAGCTAGTACTCATAAAGAAGAAGAAATTTTTTGTTTAAAAACTCACTTAAAAATAAAAGAGATATATAAAGATATTGTCACAATAATTGCTCCAAGACATGTTAACAGAGCTAAAAAAATTGTGTCTTTATCTCAGAAGTATAATCTTAATGTTCAATTATTAGAAAAAGATAAAAAAATTTCAGATGGTAAAGAAATAATTGTAATTAACCATTTTGGTGTTTTACAAAATTATTATAAATTTGCTAAGAGTGTATTTATTGGCAAATCTGTTATTAAAAAATTAAAAAATGATGGTGGCCAAAACCCATTGGAGGCGGCTAAACTAAAATGCAAAATTTATCACGGACCGTATGTATATAATTTTGAGGAAGTTTATAAAATTTTAGAAGCAAATAATATTTCAAAAATGATAGAAAATTATGATGAATTAAGTAATAATTTAATTAAAGACTTGGAGAATCCGGTTAAACAAAAAAATCAAAATTCATTCTCAATTAATAATTTAGCTGAAAAAACTCTAGCTGATACTATGAAACTAGTAAAAAACTTTATACATAATGATGTTATTTAAACCAAAGTTTTGGGACAAAAAAATTGGCTTATTTTCAACTTTATTATTTCCGTTTTCTTTAATAACAATTTTTATAGTCTTTTTAAAAAAAAAATTGATTAATAAATATACTTTCAAAACTCCTGTAATTTGCATTGGTAATATCTATATTGGAGGAACTGGGAAGACACCGGCATCAATTCTTTTTGCTAATGAGATTACTAAACTTCATAGAAAACCTGTAATAATAAGAAAATATTATAAAAGCCACTACGACGAACATGAATTAATTAAAAATAATTTTAAAGATTTTATATTGAGCAAAAATAGATTTGAGGCAATAAAAAAAGTTGATAAATCAGAATTTGATGTTGTGATTCTTGATGATGGTTTACAAGATTATAAAATAAAAAAAAATTTAAGCATAGTTTGTTTTAATGAAAATCAATTAATTGGAAATGGATTAGTTTTACCTTCTGGGCCTTTAAGAGAAAATTTAAGTGCATTAAAAGATGTTGAGGTTGTGTTGATTAATGGGAAAAAAAATAAAAGTTTCGAGGAAAAAATATATAATATAAATAGAAATTTAAAAATTTTTTATTCATATTATAAGCCTCTCAATTTAGAAGATTTTAAAAGTAAAAAATTATTTGCTTTGGCAGGAATAGGAAATCCAAATAATTTTTTTAGGATTATAGAAGAAAATAATTTAGAAATTGAAAAAAAATTTATATTTCCAGACCATTATAAATTCTCAAAAAGTGAGATTCAAAATATCATACAAGAAGCGGAAAGCAAAAATGCTGAGATTATAATGACAGAAAAAGATTATTTTAAAATTAGAGACTTTAATCTAAAAAAATTAAATTTTTTAAAAGTTTCTCTTAAAATTCAAAATAAAGAAGAGCTTATTGGAATTATAGAAAAAAGCATATGATCAAACTATTAAATTACTTTTTACAGTCATTCTTTGTATATTTATTTTTTTTGTTTGGACGACTACTTGGATTAAGATTAAGCAGAAAAGTATTCGCTTATTTTTTTCTAAAGGTCGGTCCTTTATTTAGATCCCACAAAACAATCAATAATAATCTGAAAATTTGTAGAGACACAGGTATAGATTTAAATCAAAGAAAAATAACGGAAAATATGTGGAAAAATTACGGAATGACTTTTATTGAATACATTTTTCTAAAATATTTTAAAAAAAATCATTCACACATAAATATAAAAGGTGAAGAAATTTTATTACAAATAAAAGATAAAAAAAAACCCGTTATTTTTATTTCTGGCCATTTTGCTAATTATGAGTTGATGTCTATGGAAATTACAAAAAAAAACATAAAATTAGCTACGATTTATAGACCTTTGAATAATTTTTTTTTAAATCCATTTATGGAATTTTTGAGAAAAAAATATGTTTGTAAAAATCAAATAAAAAAAGGAATAAATGGAGTTAGAGAAGCAATAAGATACATTAAAGAAAATCACAGTATAGCTCTTATGATTGATCAAAGAGTAAGTGAAGGAAAAAAAATTGATTTTTTTGGTAGACCTGCCCTAACTACCACCCTGCCTGCACAGCTTTCTAATAAATTTAATATTGATATAGTTCCCGTTTTTATTAAAAGAACGAAAGAGGATAAATTTGAAATTGAGTTTCAAAAAATAATAAATTCAAAAGATTATAAGGATAAACATGAACTTTCCGAGGTGTTAAATAAAATCTTAGAAAAAATGATTATTAGAAACCCGGGTCAGTGGATATGGACACATAATAGGTGGAAATTATAGCTATTTCTTTTGACTTTTGTATCTTTCATTAACCTCTATTGGGGAAAAATAGGCTTCTTGTAAATCTACATTCCAGTAGGTCAAATTTTGTAATTCAATTTCTTTTCCTGTTATCGCACACAATACGTGATCACCCTCCTCAACTATTTCAAAATAATTGTGCTTAAAAATAACTTTAGCTTTTTTTTTATTCATCAATAAATTATACATTATATATTCTGACATGAATATTGCATTAATTGGTAGCGGCGGAAGAGAACATGCTTTATGCAAGAAAATTTATGAGTCAAAATTAATAAAAAAAATTGTTTGTATTCCTGGAAATGCTGGCACAGCGAATATGGCAATTAATGTAGATATTAATATATTAGATTTTAGAAAAATTCTTAAATTAGTCAAATATTACAAAATTGATTTAGTTGTAGTTGGGCCTGAAGAGCCTTTAGTAAAAGGAATAGTTGATTTTTTAAAAAAAAATAAAGTAAAGGTCTTCGGGCCAAATAAATATGCAGCAAAATTAGAAGGATCAAAAGCTTTCATGAAAAAAATTTGTGAGCAAAATAAAATACCAACGGCTAAGTTTAAAATTTGTACTAAAAAAAACCATATCCAAAATTTTTTAAAAAATTCCAGTTTGCCAATAGTTGTAAAAGCTGATGGTCTAGCTGCAGGTAAAGGAGTTACAATCTGTAAAACAAAATTAAAAGTTTTAAAAACTTCAGCTGAAATTTTTCAAGGAAAATTTAAATCCTCCAAAAAAATTGTTCTTGAAGAATATTTAGAGGGGGAAGAGGCTAGCTATTTTATTGTTGCGGATAATAATAATTTCAAGTTTTTTGGTACTGCACAAGATCATAAACGAGTTTACGAAAAAGATCAGGGACCTAATACAGGTGGTATGGGTGCTTACTCGCCAGCACCAATTATAACTAGAAAACTAGAAAAAAAAATCATATCAAAAATAATAAAGCCAACTCTTAATGCGTTAAAAAAAAATAAGAGTCCTTACAATGGTTTTTTATATGTAGGTTTAATGATAAAAAATAATGAGCCATATTTAATTGAATACAACGTAAGAATGGGCGATCCTGAATGCCAAGTAATATTACCGAGATTAAAAACAGATATTGTAGAAATATTTAAAATGACTACTTCAAATAAATTAAAAAATATCAGAATACAGTGGAAAAAACAAAAATGTATGACAATTGTTTTATGTGCAAAAGGGTACCCAGGTTCTTACCGAAAAAATTTAAAAATAGATAATATCAATAAAATTAAATTATCAAAGAAAGATTTTGTTTATCATGCGGGAACTAAAATTATTAATGATCAACTTAAATCTAATGGTGGTAGGGTTTTAAATATGACATCAATCGGGCAAAATTTTTTACAAATTAGAAAAAAAATTTTGATAAATATTAAAAAATTAAAATGGAATGCTGGATTTTATCGAAAAGATATAGGCTGGAAAGTGATAAATAAAAATGAGAGTCATTAGTGGTTCATTAAAAGGTAGGTTAATTGATTTTTTAAAAAATGATGAGACGAGACCTCTTAGAGACAACGTAAAAGAAAATATATTTAATATTATTAAACATTCAAGACTTATTAATTTGAATATTGAAAATTCAAAAGTCTTAGATTTATATTCTGGCATAGGATCTTTTGGAATTGAATGCATTTCAAGAGGTGCAAAAAAGGTTACTTTTGTAGAAAAAGATATAAAAGCAATAAAAATATTAAAGAAAAATTTAACAACATTAACTATTTTAAATAAAACAAAGATTTATAGCAATGAAATTAAAAATATTTTAATAAAAAATAAAGATGAAAAATTTAATATTTTTTTTTTTGATCCACCTTTTAAAGATTTAAAGTTCACAAATAATATAAAATTAATTAAAGAAAATAAGTTATTTGAAAAAGAACACATTGTGATTATTCATAGAGAGAGAAAAACTATTGATAATTTAGAAAATTTTTTGAAAATAATTGAGACCAAAAATTATGGAAGATCTAAAATAATATTTGGTCTGTTTATTTAAGAAATTTTTTTGTATTTATTTTAATTTCTTCCACTGCAGGTTGATCGAAGGGATTAATGTTCATCAATTTACCCATAATAACTGTTTCAATTATAAAGAAAGAAAACAGCTCTCCAAGCGCTTCCTCGTTTATTCTTTTAATTTGAAACTCTCTGAAAGGAATGCCTTTTTTTATAAAAGATTTCATAAGTGAGTTTTTTTGAGCGTTTTTTACAACGCTTAACTTTTTTTTGTTTAAAAAATTAGTTGAATCATCTGAATAGTTAACTTTAATTGTTTCACTAGACTTTGAATTTAAGCTGAAAATATTAAAAACTTTATCCTTTGGTCCATCAAGATAAAGTTGTAATAAACTATGATGATCTTTAGGGGCATTTGAAACTACCGGCAAAAATCCTCGACTCTTTTTCCCAAGACTCTCTGCTATTAGTTGCTGACACCAAAATAAAAAATTTTTTAACTCAGTAGAATAGTTTAGAAAAATTAAATTATTTATCTTTTTTGAGTTCATTATATTTGTGAGTTTTAATGTTTGATTTTTAATAAACAGTTTGTTTATTTTTTTATAACAGTTTAATAAATTTGATCGTAGCTTAAAAATATTTACTCCCATCAAATATGCTGGAATTATACCTACTTCTGAAAGAACAGAATACCTTCCTCCAATATTTTTTTTATGCTCAATATGAAATAAGTTAAATTTTTTTGATAAGTTATTTAAAAAATTATTTTTTTTCTCAGAGATAATTATTATATTTTTGGCATTCCTGCTAATCACATTTAATAAGAAAGTATTTGATAAGGTTTCTATTGTATTTCCTGATTTTGAAATAATAATAAAAAGAACTTTAGATTTTACTTCCTTATTTTTAAATTTTTTGAGTATATTTTCATCAAGATCATTAAAAAAATAAACTTTTTTTTTAATTTTTTTTTCTAAAAAATTATATATAGCTTCAGTACCCAAAATTGACCCTCCCATACCTACAATAGCTATTGTCTTAAATTTTTTAAACTTATTTAGATTTTTTATTTTGAAACTAAATTGAAATTTTTTATCTAGAACATTAAGTGTTTTATTTTTATTTTTTATATCATTATTGATATCCAGGAAAATTTTGTTAAATTTTTTAGAAAACTGATTTAATGTACTAGATTTATAGTATTTTTTTTTAATATTATCTTTTAGGAGAAAATTTTTATAAATCACTTTCGAATTTCATTTAAAATTGTTTGCTCTACAGATGAAGATTTTTTCGAATTTTCTACTGTTTTCGGAACTTTCAATATTTTTTTAATTTTATCTTCTTCCTTTTCTACTTGCCTCGATATCGTTCCTGGCTCAGGAATCTTTTCATAATCAGGCGGTAATACAAGTGGATCTTTTTTCTTTACCAAAAATTCATCAGTTGTTTTAGTTTTTTCATTTCTTAAAACGCTTCCTGCTTCTTTTAAACCAGAACACGATAAAACTAAAAAAAGGATAATTAATAAAAGATTTAAATTTTTCATATTTTAATTTTTTAAAAAAAAACTTCTTATTATAAAAATTATTATTCCAATAGAAATAAATATATCCGCTGCATTGAAAGTAAACCAGTGAAAGTTATTATAATGAAAATCTATAAAATCAGGCACCCCCTTAAACACAAGTCTATCGTAAAAATTTCCTAATGCTCCTCCGATTATTATAGCATAAATTAATTTGTCTAAATTTGAAGACTTTATGAATATATAAAATAAAACTGTTATAACTATAAAAATAAAAAATGATAAAAAATTGTAAATGAGTGAGTTATCAGTACTAAATAAACCGAACCCTACCCCGATATTCCAAATTAAGTCTATATTTAAAAAATTATTTATAAAATATGAATGTTCGTTAAATTCACTAATAACTTTAATCTTAGATATTCTGTCTACACTAAAAAGAATTATTATTAAAATTAAAAAAAATACATTTTCTTTTTTTAAACTCATATCCTTTAAGTCTTTAACCTCGTTTAAATATTTCATTTAATTTTGTGTAAAGTGGCATCTTCACATCTCGAACATTTATCTTTCAAAATTTTCCAACATCTAGGGCATTTTTTTCCGCTAATTTTTTTTACCTCAATTTTCATTTTTTCTTGATTTTCTAATTTTGTTTTTTCTGCTTTAGATGTTATAAAGTATTCTGCTAAATCTATTCCTTCAAGAAGTTCAAAATTTTTAGAATTTACTGTCAGTTTAATTTCAGCCTCTAAACTAGATCCAATTTCTTTATCGGATCTTTTTTTCTCAATTTCTTTATTTGCCTCTTGTTTTATCTCAAATAGTCTAGACCATTTTTCATCAAGTTTATTATTTTGCCAGCTCTTTGGAATTTCAACAAAGTATTCTTCATGAATGCTTTTTTTATTATTATTTGTCACCAAAGAATAAATTTCATCTGTCGTAAAAACTAAGATTGGTGCGAACCATTTTAATAAACTCTCCAAGATAATATTTAAAACTTTCACGCAGTTTTTTCTTTTTTTTGAATTTATGTTATCACAATAAAGTACATCTTTTCTTATATCAAAATAGAACGAAGACAGATCTAATGTACAAAAATTTAATAATTCTTTATATAGTCTGTGAAAATTATAATTTTTTAAGTTTTCTTTCACTAAATTATTTATTACGTAAAGTTTATGTAAAATATATTGTTCTAATTCTTCAAATTCATTAATCTTTACTTTTTCTAATTCTTGTTTATCAAATTCATCTTTCAAATTTCCAAGCATAAATCTAAAGGTGTTTCTAATCTTTCTGTAAGACTCTGCATGTTGTGTTAATATGCTTTTATCAATTCTCAGGTCTTCTGCATAATCAGAAGAGGCGACCCAAACTCTTAAGATGTCAGCTCCATAATTTTTTAAAATATCTTCTGGTGAAATTACATTACCTGTAGATTTTGACATTTTCATTCCTTTGCCATCAACAACAAATCCATGTGATAGAATGCTTTTAAACGGTGCTTTACCCCTTGTCCCACAAGACTCTAAAAGAGACGAGTGAAACCAACCTCTATGCTGATCGGAGCCCTCTAAATACATATCGGCTGGCCATTTTAAATCTTTTCTTTTCTCTAAAACAAAACTATGTGTGGATCCGCTATCGAACCAAACCTCAACAATATCATTAAGCTTTTCATAATCATTTGAATTATAGTCATCTCCCAAAAAAACTTTTGGATCATCCGTAAACCAACAATCTGAACCCTGCTTTTCGTAAATAGCTGCAATTCTATTAATTACATTTTGATCTCTTAGCGGTTCTTTCGTTTTTTTATTTATAAAGATTGGTAATGGGACTCCCCACACTCTTTGTCTCGAAACACACCAGTCCGGCCTTCCTTCAACCATTGATAGCAGTCTGTCTTTACCTTTGTTTGGATAAAAACTTGTTTCGTGAATAGCTTTTATAGCTTTATCTCTTAGGTTGTTTTTTTCCATTGATATAAACCACTGTGGTGTTGCTCTATAAATTAGTGGTGCTTTAGACCTCCATGAGTGAGGGTAGCTATGACTTAATTTGTCACTCTTAAGTAATTTATTTTGCTCTTTTAGTTTTTCTATTACTATTGGATCTGCCTTAAAGATATGAGTATTTGTGAAAAAAGGTATTTCATTTGTATAAAGTCCTGCATTATCGACGGTATAAAGCGATGGTATATTATTTTTTAAACACAAATTAAAATCATCTGGGCCATGACTAGGAGCACAATGAACAATTCCGGTTCCCTGTTCTAAATTTACAAATTGAGCATCCAGCATTGGAACATCATAATCAAAATTCATTTTAACAAACGGATGACTGCAAACAGTTCCTCTAAATTCAGATCCTTTGAAAGATTTTAATTCCTTAAAGTTTTTTATTTCACATTCTTTTGTAATTGACTCGATTAAATTTTTCGCAACAACTATTCTTTTTCCCTTAAAATTATTAAGCTCATCTATTTCTAAAACTGAATATTCAATGTTGTTATTAAAAGCTAATGCTTTATTTGCTGGAATTGTCCATGGTGTTGTAGTCCATATAACAACGCTTGCATCTTTTAAAAAAGATTTTTCAGTTTCTTTTACCTTAAATGCAACATAAATTGTATTTGATGTATGGTCCATATATTCAACTTCTGCATCGGCAAGGGCTGTCTTTTCAACTGTAGACCAAAGCACCGGCTTGAAGCCTTGATATAAACTTCCATCTAAAAGAAATTTACCTAATTCTCTCACGATCTGAGCTTCGGCCTCAAAACTCATTGTAGAGTAGTAATTATCAAAATCACCAACTACACCTAATCGTTTAAATTCTTTTATATGAACATCAATCCATTTTTTTGCAAATTCTCTGCATTCTTGTCTAAAATCTTTAATTGGGACTTCATCTTTATTTTTTTTCTTTTTTTTATACTCTTCTTCAATCTTCCATTCTATAGGTAGACCGTGACAATCCCAACCTGGTACATAAATTGAGTCTTTCCCATCCATTTGATGAAAGCGAATTATCATATCTTTTAAGATTTTATTAAGAGCGGTCCCCATATGTATATGACCGTTGGCATATGGTGGTCCATCATGAAGCACAAATTTTTTTTTACCTTTTGAATTTTTTCTTAGTTTTTCAAAAATATTGTTATCATCCCATTTTTTCAAAATTTCCGGTTCTTTTGTTGGGAGACTAGCTTTCATAGAAAAAGCTGTTTTAGGGAGTTGCAATGTATCTTTTGACATTATTTTTTTGCTTGTTTTATATCAATTTTAATTTGTTTTCTTAAATATTCAAAATTCTTAAATTTTTTTTCTGGCCTTATAAATTTTTTAAAACTTATACTTAATACTTTATTATATAAATTTTTACTAATTCCAAAGATATTTGTTTCTAATAATAAGCTTTGTCCATTAAATGTTGGTCTGTAACCTATATTAGAAATACCATCACGTATAAAATTTTTATCATGTATTTTCACAGAATAAACACCTAACCGAGGAATCACATAATCATTAAGTTTTATATTGCATGTTGGAAAACCTATTTTTCTACCTCTTTTCTGTCCCTTTATTACTTTTCCTTGAATGCTCCAATTTCGATTTAATAATTTATTTGCTTCTTCAATTTTGCCAATTTTTATTTTTTTTCTTATTTGTGAGGATGAAATAATCTTATTATTTTTTTTATAAGGTTTTGTAATTATAATTTTATAATTGTATAATTTTTCAAATTTTTTTAAAGTATCAATATTTCCTTTACGATTAAATCCAAATTTGAAATTTTTGCTTACATATAAATATCTACATTGCAATTTGTTAAAAATTATTTTTTTTATAAACTCTTCAGCGGATAAAGTTGAAAATTTTTTGTTGAACCTAATTATGATCAAAAAATCAAGTTTTAATTTTTTAAGCTGATTTTTTTTTTGCTCTAAAGAATTAATTCTATGATTTTTTAATTTTCGATTAAAAAACATTACAGGAACCGGCTCAAAGGTCATCACACCAAAAGGTAATTTAAGCTTTGTTGCTTTTAATTTTGCCTCGTTAATAACTTTTTGATGACCTAAGTGTAACCCATCAAAATTTCCAATGGCTATTACACCTCTCTGATGTTTTTTTTTTAAACTTGTGCTCGTGTATATCTTCATTCTACCATTTAAGTTCTGTTTGAAAATAATTTGCTTTGACTTTATATTTTTCTAATAGACTATCTAATTCTGAATTATTGCTAAACTCATCTCGATGAACCCCGTTTGAAATAAATAGGCAATCCTTGTTTAAATTATTTGCACCTTTAATATCTGTCCTTAAATTATCTCCGATTGCCAAAACCTTTTCATTTTTTTTAAAACATAATTCATAAATTTCTTTATGAGGTTTTCCGTAATAGATAACTTTTCCACCTAATTCCTCAAAAATTTTAGCAATATAACCTGCGCAGTATTCTTTTTTGTCTCCTCTGTGAACAATTAAATCTGGATTAGTGCAAATTAGTTTTTTTGATGAATAACTAGCTAGAAAATTTTTGTAATAATCCATATCATTTTCATGTAATTGTTTTTTATTTAGATCTGGATCGTCTTCATCGAATAAACCAGTGCAAAGAATAAAATCACAATTATCAATAGATGTTAAATTATCTTTTATTTTTTCAAATAACGAAGAGTCTCTTGGAGGGCCTAAGTGAAAAAATTTTTTACCAAATTTGTATTGATTAATTGCTTGCATTGCTGCCTCACCAGAGGTCATTACATTTGTTAGGTACTTTTTATCCATTTTTATCTTTAATAAAAAATCGATTACTTTTGAACTTGGTCTTGGGGCGTTAGAAAGAAATACAATTTTTTTATCATTATTATTTAAATGGTCGACGGCCTCAATAGCTTTTGAATTAAGCTTTATTCCATCATGCATTACCCCCCACAGATCTATTACAAATGTGTCATAGTTTTTAAAAATTTCTGATATATGTTCTAGTTCTTTCAATATATTACTTTTCTATTATATTCCTGTAACCTCATTAAAAGCTTCATTTATTGGTCTTTTTTAATGATTTTTGCCTCTTGAAATCTGGTCAAAACTCACCATATCAGGACTACACAAAAATTTATAGGAGAAAATATATATGAAATTTAGACCCTTGCAC
>Ga0233438_10002716_pt1 | contig 17168 bp, 12 predicted proteins | sample SI_123_September_FD_182720 | JGI IMG/M metagenome (GOLD analysis project Ga0233438, IMG submission 182720) | Seawater microbial communities from Saanich Inlet, British Columbia, Canada - SI_123_September2016_10_MG | ecosystem: Environmental > Aquatic > Marine > Inlet | place: Canada: British...
CCAGCCTCGGAGCAACTGGGTTCGAGACAGCAGGTTCGCGTGTGAGAACTTGCCTTTTGAGCTATATTGCCACCATCATGCTTGTACATCGCAGCGCAGGCGCGATCTACCAAAAAACCCTCATACACCTTGCTCGACGGATTTGGATTAGGCGCAGAGACAGGCTTGGCTGGCAGAGAAAAAGCCGCCCCGAGAGGCAAAAGCGCAATCAGAGTCGCCGTCAGTAAAATTGCATAGAGCTTGGCTATGGACATACGTTCTTTCCTACAATCGCAAAAACTCTATAATATCTCATCATGCTGATAAACCTACCGTCAGATCCCAACCAGCCTGCAAATATAGTCTGGAAATATGACCCTCAACTAGCGGACAAAGCGCACCGCCCTGAGGACAAAAAGCACAGACCAATGGTCTATTGCGGCAGAGTAATCTTTATAAACACATCCCATGCACATGCCAGTCTAAGCGGTGTGGCTGTAGATATCTTTCGTAATCGCGATCTTGCAAATATCAATGCAAAGGATCGAGATGCTTTTAAATTGATCTGGCACACAAACACGTCTTTTTTGATGAAATCGAGGTCGATCAGCCTGAGCCGTCGGGCTGCAATATAGCACTTATCGATATGGATGGACCACTTGCATCCAGGATTGCTGATCGCGGCCATCAGGTTGCAGCCTTTGCCATGTCTGGGATCAGCTTTGATCTAAAAAGAGCAGACGATTGGCACTACAAGCATCTAATCGATCACAGCACTACTCTGGTTTGCTTGCTACAAATCGATGAAAAAACCAACGCTTGCCTGTTACAAGATCTCGAGTCGTTAGCAACACCTGTCACTCCAATAATCTGGCAGGTGTTCATACGCAAAGAGGACATAATGGCAAACCAATGGCAGAGAGCTTATCTAGTAGCGATGCTCAAAGACTGAGATCGCCAAAACGCTGCAGCATCCCCGAGATACCATTGCGGGTCTTAAAACCAAGCGTAGTAGCATTTTGGATGCCGACCAGCCCGGAGAGATAATTGCCGGAGCTTTTGTAGTCAAAGGCCCTTTTGAGGGCCATGGTAGGGTCGTTGGTGGCCGTCATAGATACAGGATTGAGATTGCGATCAAGCTTTAGTGTCAAGCTCGCGTCTTTGATTTTGATATTGGTGCCTGGCCAGACAGCTTCAAGCGCCTCGGAGTCAAGCGCCTTGTTACCGACAGCGATCGGCTCTACGACGACCTCACGAGAGGCCGGGCGATATTGAGTGCGAAGGACCAATTCTTGGAGCTGACCATGTCCTGCATTGATTGGAGTACGAGTAATCTTGCTGTGAAAAACCCCGCCAGTCTTATCCGCCAGCATCTCGTCGGTAAATAGTTTTTGCAGGTTTGCTTTGGCCTTTGCAGGATCGCCGATGGTATAGCGATGATGGGAGGCAACTGCGACTGGCAATCGGGCCCTGCTCTGTTCGCTCGTCTTTAACGACTCAAGCAAAACATTGAGACGTTCGACCGGAGTCATCAATGTATGATCTGCATTGCTGCGCTCACTTTGTTTGAGAATACCCACGAGCTTGCCTTTATTATCAAATATTGGACCACCGCTATTGCCATTCTCAGAATGCAGCAGGATCTTCATGTTAAGGGGGTCTACCCGCCCTACTTTGATAGTGGATCCTGGAGAAAGATAAGGTCTTTGCCAGCCGTTAGGAAAACCCATCGAGTACAAGAGATCCTGGCCTTGATTGCCCTTTATGATTGCTGATGTGCCCAAATCCACAGGCTCAAAACTCTTTATAGACCGCCTGTCCTTGAGCTGGATCACAGCCAGGTCGTCCAGCTCGCTTGTGGCCAGCACGCTGGCTTTATGAGCTCGGCCAGTGCCATCAAATACGGTGACTTCTAGGGCATTATCCACCACATGATGGTTTGTAACCAGCTTACCATCGCGTCCGACAGCAAAAGCAGAGCCATAACGTCCAGCAACCGCATCTGCACCCCTCGGTTGAGCGAGCACCTCCAGACGACCTACTCGATTGGACATCTGGGTATATAGACGCCCCATTTCAGAATACCGCCCCACCGCAAGAGTGTGAGTCATGTCTGCATTTTGACCGAGTTTGAGCATAGGGATCTCTACCATGCGAGCCGCTTGCCGACTAAAGAAGGCCTGCGTGGAGATGCTGCCCAATGCTCCTCCAGTGCCCATCAAAATAGTGTCGACACCGATAGCTGCCAATCCATCGCTCACCCTGGCCCGATTAACCGCCTGATCGCGATCTGTAATCCAGCTCGATTGCATGGCACTCCCAAGCTCTCTGCCACCTCCGACCAGTTGCACTCCTGTGGCAGCCCCAAAACCTAGACCAAGAGACTCGGCGGCAAGCTTGAGAGGACCGGGATTGCGTGTCATGACAGCCAGGCCGACGCCCAGAGCTGCAGCTGCACCTACTTTGACTGCGGTCTCGATAGGATTGTCCACGGCATGCTGGACACGGTCCCTCGACTTGGCACCAACCTCGGAAAACAGGTCGAGTTCGCGAGCAAGCTTGGCTGCCACCCCCTCGGAAGGAGCCGGTACACTGTCGTCTTTAATGGCCAGGATCTTGCTTATATCGATGACAGACGCCTCATTTGGAGCCTGTATCTATATGCCACTATTTGATCTTGCGAAACACCACTCGCCTGTTCCTAGAACGGCCGTATTCGGTATCGTTCGGCTTGTCCGGTCTCGTATAACCAAAGCCTACGGGCTTGAGCCTGTAATCTTCGATATTGCAGACATCGACCAGATAGCGTTTGACCGAGCGTGCACGGCGGCCTGACAGGCCCATATTGTAGTCATAGCCGCCAATAGTACAGGTGTGACCTTCGATCTGGAGCTTGAGAGTGGGATCTTGCTTGAGGTATTTGGAAAGAGACTGCAATATTTCCTTGGAAAGAGGTCTGAGAGTATCCTTGTCAAAGTCGAACAAGATCAGATAAGAGGTCGCGATCCCACCATCTTTGAGCTGATCAAATATGTTGCGAGCTTCTTTGTCGGCGTCTCCGTTGCCATAGGCGTGATTGAGAGCAGTCACCCAGCGAAATGGAGCATTGCCTTGCACCATGAGGGGAAAACGGGGATTATCCAGGATCCAATAAGTCCAGCCATTGTCACAGACAGCCTTAATACAACGCACAGGACAGACCTTACCCTCGATATTCATCTGGATAGTCTCGAGGCCTTCACCTTTGATTGTATGAGGCAGAGGTACGGCCTCTGCATGCAATATCATCACTGTTTCTGGACCATCGATCGTAAAATCAGACTTTTTGCCTGCTTTTAGATCTCTGTAAAGGTCGTCAGAAATGCGAAGAGCGTTTGTAAAGTCGACTAGCGTGCAGTTTTCGTGTTTGGGATAAAAGAGAGAGACCTTGCGCGAGTGTTTGACATCATTGCTTTCTGTCCGCCTGGAGCCAGATCCCCTGACGGGCTCGCCCATACGCCATTCGTAGATATAGCCGGCCCCGGATGTCTCTTCGACCCTGGCCGTAAAATCATAATCACCAACATGGCGCCATTGATTGTCCAGGCCCTCGTATATGTGAAAGATTACTTCGAGCCCAGGAGCGAACTGAACCTGGGTAGTAGGATCGGTGATGGATTGCGGGGATGTCGCGGCTGAGGGAGCGAATGCTGGGGAAACCTTGTCTTCGAGCCTGGTATCAGGGTCGGCGATCACCGTCTTTTTACGCTGCCTGGCCTCGGCAGCCAAAGAGCCCAAGACAATGAGACAGGACAAAAACAGCAATAAGACCGCTGATTTGGCTTTAGACTGCAAAAATTTGAGTACCAAGACTTTAAAACCCGGATCAACACTAAGGCTATAGATGTTAGCGCAGATATTGATACGCTAATCATTAAGGAAAGCTACAAAAAACGGCTCCCGCCCATAACAGTCAATAGATTGAAAATAGCGACATGCATTGCAGCTAAATTAGACCTTGATAAGCGAGGGGACAAATATGGGTAAAGCAGTTGGTATCGATCTTGGCACTACAAACTCTGTCGTCGCCGTGATGGAAGGGGGCCAACCCACCGTTATAGCCAACGTCGAAGGCGCCAGGACCACTCCTTCGGTAGTGGCCGTTAACAAATCAGGAGAAAGACTGGTAGGTCAATTGGCTCGCCGTCAGGCTGTAGTCAATCCACAAAATACCGTTTATTCGATCAAGCGTTTTATGGGCCGCCATCACAACGAAGTAGAGTCGGAACAGGCCCAAGTAGCCTACAAGGTAAAAGCTAGCCCCGAAGGTGGTGTCAAAGTCACCATGGGCGGCAAAGACTATAGCCCCGAAGAAGTCTCGGCCATGGTCTTGCGCAAGCTCAAAGAAGACGCCGAAAAATATCTTGGCGAAAAAGTGACTAGCGCTGTGATTACCGTGCCTGCATACTTTAATGATAGCCAACGCATGGCTACAAAAAATGCGGGTGCTATCGCTGGGCTGGATGTTTTGCGCATCATAAACGAACCTACCGCCGCGGCACTGGCTTATGGTCTCAATAGCAAAACCGAAGAAACTGTCTTAGTCTTTGACCTTGGTGGCGGGACCTTTGACGTATCGATCCTAGAAACCGGCGAAGGAATATTAGAAGTCAAATCTACCTCCGGCGACACCCATTTGGGTGGCGATGATTTTGACCGCAAAGTCGTACTCTGGCTCGCTGAACAGTTTAAAAAGGACGAAGGCATTGATCTTTTGAAAGATGCCCAGGCCCTGCAACGTTTGACCGAAGCTGCCGAAAAAGCAAAAATCGAATTATCTTCGGTCACCGAAACAACTATTTCATTGCCTTTCGTCACCGCTAATGAGACCGGTCCCAAGCATTTGGAGACCAAACTCACCCGCTCCAAGTTTAACGAGCTTACTCGCGATCTGGTCGAGCGTTGCCGCAAGCCCGTGGAACAAGCCATGGCCGATGCCAAACTTACCTATAACGATATCGATGAGATCGTTTTAGTGGGAGGTTCGACCCGCATACCTGCTGTCCAAGAGCTGGTCAAATCTTTGACCGGCGGAAAGGAACCCAATCAATCCGTCAATCCCGATGAAGTTGTTGCAATCGGTGCAGCGGTTCAGGCTGGCGTACTGGCAGGCGAAGTCAAGCAAATGGTCTTGCTAGACGTCACTCCTCTATCGCTGGGCATCGAGACTATGGGCGGAGTCTTCACCAGACTTGTAGAACGCAACACGACCATTCCCTGTCATAAATCACAAGAATTTTCGACAGCCGAAGATAATCAGGTCAATGTAGAGATCCAGGTTTTTCAAGGTGAAAGACCGATCGCAAGAGACAACAAAAAACTCGGCAACTTTATGCTTGACGGTATCCCACCGCAACGTAGAGGCATGCCAAAAATCGAGGTCTCTTTCGATATCGACGCCAACGGTATAGTGTCGGTCAAGGCCAAGGACCTCAATACAGGCAAAGAGCAAAAAATCACCATCACGGCCTCGAGCAATCTATCCAAAGAAGATATCGAACGCATGATGAACGAAGCTCAAATGCATGCCAAAGAAGACGAAAAAGCCAAGGATCTTGCGCAAAAACGCAACGATGCCGATAGCTTGATCTACGCCGTCGAAACAAGCCTGACTGATTTTGGCGCCCTCATTGGCGATACCACCAAGAGCAAGGCACAGATGCAAATCGAATCTCTGAAGAAACAGATGAAGGAAAATGCCGATCTGGCAAGTCTGACATCGAGCTTCGACGAATTGCAAAAGACCATGATGGAGATCCAACAAGAAGCTCAGTCTAAGAGTCAGGGACAAGCTCCAGGTGCGGAAGCCAAAGAGCCGGTAGGCGCTAGCGCGACTAATGGCGGCAGGGCCAAGCAATCCGGCAGCAACGACGACGTAATCGACGCCGAAGTGGTCTAAACAAGACAAGGCTTAATAGCCCTGATCAATCCAAGCAAATTTGAACGCCCCTTCTATCTATATAGGAGGGGCGTTCAATCTCAAAAAGATCTAAAAAAATTGATTTAGGCTTTGAACTTTTTGGATAGTACCGTCGTCTAAGTACACATGCCGATGGGCGAGGCCCATCAAGATCAAAAAAATCAAGACAATTGTATAAGGAGTCTATCCGATGAAAGCAAATATTGCTCTAGCCACGCTTTGCCTGGCTACCATATGTAGTATCGCACCTGCATTTTCTGCTGATGACGCGACATTTACAAAAGCACCTCAAGTCGCTGACAGCGGTGCTCGACCAGACTGCGCAAAGTTTAAACTTACCGATGCTCAAAAAGAAAGCATGTTTCAACTACATAACAAGTTGAAGGATGAGCTAGGCTCAAAAAAAGTAGCCCTGGATGCGAGCAAGCGCAAGATGAAGGATCTGCTGACACAGCCCACAATCGACAAAGCTGCAATCCAGGCAGAACAACAAAAAGTCACCAGCTTGCAAACTGATATCTCCAATTCGCTTACTTCATTCCGTATCGCCAGCGCAGAGATCTTGACGCCCGAACAAAGACAAGTAATGCGCTACAAGCACGGTCATCACTCGAGGCACATGCGGAGAGGACCGCGTGGCTCCTTTAAGCCGTCTTTTCAGTCCCGAACGGCGACAGACGCCAAAGCATAGGCTTCAGATCTAGATCGGATCGATCAATGCAAACTGGTATCAAGGAGCCTCGCCAAAAGCGAGGCTTTCTTGGATTTGCAAGATAGGCCTCTGCCACAGTAAACATGCATCACTATAACTAGCACAGCTACCACCGCAAAAGACCATGCCGCACATGACTGGACGCACATAGCGCGCTTTCCATCTTTCAAAATGCAAGAGAGCTCTTGCATTGCTTGGATCAGGTCTCGCTATGCGCGTTTGAGAGTCAGCTTCACTAAAGTGCATGCACCCTTGAGCAAAAACAGGGGGAGCAGAGCAAATTGCTATCAGCAAGATTGCTTGCATTGATACTAAAACACAGCATCGATTGAGCATATCAAAAGCGAAAGCGCACTATGTGACAGAGAGGGCAATGCAAGCCAACTGAGCGCAGGGCATAAGAAGTGCCGACATTGAGTGCCTGATTGACTGCCGCGCGCACTACCGGCCTGCTCTTGGTTTGCTGCATTACAGGCTGCTGGGCGGACGCCTGCACGACAGGCACCACTGGCAGTGCGCTTGCCCCAGCTCCTGCATTTAAGGCGTCTTGTTGACCTCGCAATTTGAAGGGGCCATCACCGCTTGGCGCAGCGATATTATCAGGACCGCCATCTACTATACCGTTTGGCGGTCTATCCGGAAAAAGATCGGTAAGTACTTTTTGCTTCCTAAAATCAGGTGCAAGACCTAAAAATGGAGACTCAGAGTCTGCTTGATTTGCTTGCAAGGCGATTTGGCCCTGCCTTGACATGGCAAGCTCGACTGAGTGCACTGCATCCTGGATCTGCCTATCCTGCGGTTTTAGTGCCAGGGCCGCTCTGTAATTGCTCAAGGCCTCAACCAGATCTTGCCTATGCTCTTTTAATGCGCCAAGATTGTAAAAAGCATCAGCGTTGTTTGGATCGATGCAGAGCACTGATTTAAAAAGGGCCTCTGCTTCGTAATGACTGCCCTGCTTAAATCTTTGGGTGCCTTGCGCCAACATCTCTTTGGCTTTGGCGGACTTGACCGGGTCGAGTGACTTTGGTTGAGTGGATCTGTGAGTTTTTTTGCTCTTGACCGTCTTTGAATGAGCAGCAAAACATGCTGCTCCTTGAAAAGATCTGAGACAAGGTGCGCCAAGGCCAAGGAGCAAAGATGCCGACACGAGAATAGCCTTAGATGCGGATTTTTTCATTTAGATCTGACTCAGTGATAGCAAAAATTAGGTAGATCCTAAAATAATGCCCAAAATACAGTCACTCCTCTAGAATAAACCCTGTCAGACTCTGGAGCCATTTTATTTTGCTTAATCGCAGCCCAAGGCGTCCATATTTGAGACTCTCATTTGTTTCTTCGTGCTTGATCCTGGGCCCTGGGATCATATTTTCTTCAGCGCTTGCTGCAAATAGCGATAGGGCGCATCAAAAAGACTTTGACCGCCTGGATACAGAAGCCGCCCGCTTGATCAATGAACGCAAGTTTGATCAAGCAAGACCCTTTGTCGACCGCGCAGTCAAGTCCACGTCAAATGCAGGCAGCAGTGCAGAACGATTTGTACAATCCCGCATCATGCTAGCCCAATGTCTTTTGCATCAGGACCGCTACAAAGAAGCCTTGACCTTACTGAGCGGTTTGGAGAAAAAGCTCCAGTTGAGCCCAAAAGTCGAAGGCCCCCGACTTTTGACAGGGCAGATCCACGCTTGCAGGGCACAAGGTCTACTTTTGAGCGGACAGCCTCAAGCAGCCATGACGGAAGCCCGCAGAGGACTGGGCCTGCTAGAGTCTATATCTCAGTCTGAGCAAAAAGAGCAATTGATTGCCGGCCTCTCGCTTTTGGAGGCAAGAAGCCTGGCTCAGCAAAAGCTCTTTATAGATGCAGACATACCTTTCGATCAGGCCATAACGATCTTTAGACAATACCCTGGCCATCTCGATCTAGATCTAGCAGATGCTCTGCGATATCGCGCCCTGGCTGAGCGGATGCAGGGTCACGACGACCGAGCCGACGATCTCTATCAACAATCGGACAAGATCAGAGACAAAGCAAGCTCACCTCAATTGTCGGCTGGGCGGGACAGCGAGGTCGTCTATCAATGGCAAGCGAGCAATCCCCGCTCTCACGAGATAATCGATAGTCAATTTCCCTTTAGATACACCCTTGCAAACAATGTGAGGGTAGGTGCTACAGTCATAGATCTGTGGGAATTAATTGCCGTATTGATGTGTGTCACCAATATGGATGACCATCGTAAACTGGTGGCGCTAGGCAAAGCCAGCGCTTTTCGCATCGAACCGATCGTCAAAGGTCAGGCCCTAACACGTAAGACAAATAGCCTCGAGGAGGTGTCGCATTTGCGAATCGATCGCGTGCGACGCGAAGCCAATATCTGGGATCTCACCAGCACCAGGCCCTGGCTGGCAAACTTGCAAAAATCTCGTCAGTACAGAGGATTTGTCCCTAAAGAAGGTCACGATCTCTTTAGAGGCCCCAACCTCTTTGGCGTTTGGGGAGAATGGTCGGGTATATCGCACATCACGCCAAAAGGTCTGGGCAATGAGACCTCGAGAGAAAACGTTTATTTACGCTATCAAGACGATGACAATCGCAGCGATACTGGCTTGATCAGGCAAGAAGCCATCAGGCAGACCGACATGCTGCCAGTATATCTGGAGCCTTACGAATCAAGGACCGGTTACCTGTTTTACCTGGCACCCCGGGGAGAAAATATCGAGGTGGATGTAACCGTAGGCAATACCATATTTTCATTCCCATTTTTTGTCAACAAAAGACGCATTTTTTGAGGAGATCGCCTCCTTCAATCCAGCACGGAAATCAGGATAAATCAGCCGATAGCCTAATTTATCGAGCAAGGCTCGTCCGTCAACCCGGCGATCTGATCTCATGGTATAGTGCACCTCATCTAGTGGCGCAAAATCTGGCAGGTCTATGCCAATCTCCTTGCACACATAGGAGGCAATCTCAAGATGCGTTGCTGGGCATTGATCGCCCACCAGCCAGATCTGACCTGGCGGCAAAGCAAACGACAGATCAATGATCCTGGCTAGATCCTCCAGGTGTATGCGGCTAACATAATTGCTGCCGTCCCCCGGGATTCGGTATTTGCCTTGCAAAATGCGAGACACCACATTATTTTGTCGATCGTACAATCCTGGCAGTCTCAAGATCACAGCACCTGCTGCCAGCCAGATCGCTTCTGCAGCAAGCCTCGCCTCGGCTTGAGGATTATCGGCCAGAGGCGGGGTTTCGAGGTCGATCTCTTTGCGCCCATTAGTCCCGTAGACACCAGTACTCGACAAATAGATCAAGGCTTTGCGTCGCGATACCAATGCCGCAAGCCTGTCCTGCTCTGGGGCATCAGGAGGGAGACTGACCAACACTTTTTGACCATCTGCAGCCATCTCGATAGCACAGTGGTCTGCTATATCTAGCAAAGCCACCTGCAGATCTTTGACCAGTCCTTGCTTGTTTGTGATATCACGAGTAGTGGCAAAAAGATCGTCATGACTATCTGTCTTTGCACTGGATTGCACAAACTCGGCATGATGCCGGGCAGCCTGCCCAAAGCCGAGATAAAGCATCAGTTGGCCATTTCGCTTACTGCTTCGTCAAAAGGAACGCGCATGCGCTGGCAATAATGCAAGGTCATGATCGCCTTATCGATGCGCATGCTCCCCGAGTCGATCCTGGACTGAGCAACTAGAGCAGCATCAAGGGTTAAAGGGTCTACGCGCTTGGGATCGGGATTGCCATTGAGATCGAGACCTTGAGATTTGTCGATCAAGCCTGACTGAAACAATAATGCCATGGCCGCTTGGACTTTGGCAGGATCGGCACTCGGGTTTGCGCTTGGAGCGGCCACATTTGCAGATCCAGCAGCGGCCGGCACTGCTTGCAAACGAGCACAAGCACTATCCATATCCAGTTGGCCAGACCGCATCTCATCCTGTAAGTGCAAGGCCATCTTGAGCTGCGCGGCACTTATAATACCCGCCATAACCAGGACCTGCCCCAGCTGCGGCTTTACTCTAACTACGGCTTCGTTGGGTTTGTAGATGGACTCAGACACCTCAGGCTCCAGAGCACCTCCCCTGGTATGGGCTCTGCGCACTGCCTCCGCTGCTTTGATTGCAGAAAGCGTGCCCTGACTGACCATAGTTTGCACCTGCAAGGCAGCGTCTACCGTATGCTTGGGCACTATACCGGACTCGAGCAAAAACGTGCCGAGCATTATGTTGGGCCGCTTTTTGACGAGGTCTGACAAAGGCGAAACAATATATCCCGCACCTTCTGTAGTGGCACCCCCATTGAGCGGCACCGTCCCGGCGGTGGTAAAAAAGTCAGGAGAGGTGGCATAAGTCGGAGGATAGGCAGGTGCTTGCGCAAACTGGCCAAATGGCGCTTGCGGATATTGTGCGGCCTGCGACGGCGGATATTGAGGCTGCGGATAAAAAGCTTGCTGATATTGAGCCTGTTGAAAATTGGCTTGCTGCATTTGCGGCTGTGGATAATACGCCTGCTGAAACTGAGCCTGCTGATACTGCGCTTGCGTTATTTGCGGTTGCGGGATCTGTGCTTGCGGCATTTGACTTTGTTGCAAGACTTGGGCCTCGCCCTGAGTTTGAGGACCTACTGCATAATAGCTGGCACTCTCATCAGGCAATACAGAAGGTGCAACATCCTGCACCTTTGCTTTATCCTTTTTTTTGGGTTTTTCAAAGGCGTCGGGCTGATCTCCCGTAAAAAGATCGAAACCCCCTGCAGACTCAAAAACAGATGACTCAAAATAATCCCTTGCTCGTAGAGTAGCTTCATCTTGAGATGGCGGCGTCGTCGCCATGGTGGAGGAGCTTTGCGGATATGTAGGCAGACTCTCGTCTGGTGCAAAAATATTGGGGCCATCGGATGGCAGCGACAGGGTGAGGACATCATATAAAAGATCTACATCGCCAAAAGCAGTGCTCCATTGCACCCTGCTATTGTTTGATTCTCCTTCGTAGAGTGTCCAAATCGGCTCTCCGCCGCCGACCTCGATACGTACTGTCAGAGAAAATGGCATTTTCTTGTTTTCGGAACGCCAGGGTTGCTCGATAGTACATCCGCGACTGCGATTGGCCTCGGCCAGAAGGTTGCGAACATCGCTCAGTTTGGGTGTACGCGGGATAGGATCGAGACGAACATATTTTTTAGGACGGTACATTAGATTAAAAGACCCCTGAGTTTCTTTTGAGATTATCCCCAGTTTTGAGGATATAAATCAATGTCTTAGCCTCAATCCTCCCGATAATATGGGGCACCTTTGCCACCAAAGCGTTTAAGGATGAGCACCGAATCCGAAGGTTCGCCGATTACCTTGCCATCTCTACCGAGCGCAATGGCCCTCAGTTCGTAAAATCCAGGTCGACTAAAATGTGCGGCGTCAATCAAAATATTGCCTTCGATCTGGTCCACGGCAAACATCTCTTGTATGACACCTCCTAGAGATTTCGGATCGTCATCAAGGGCAAAGTTGTCAAAGCTTCTGTTTAGAAAAGTCTTTTGGACCATCATCGATTTTGCGCCAGAGACCATTGCAGCAGATGCTCGCAGAATGATCTGCTTATCCGCAGAATCCAGGGGGTATTCACCACCCGGTCTCATGAGTTTGCCATCCACTGTCATCAGCGGTGATAGATACAGATCGCTGACGAGACGGATATTTTTGATCACCAGTCTTTGACGAGGAGAAAAGCCCAGGGTGATCTTATCCAGCATTGGTTTGGCATACCAGTCGACATAATGCGAAACTCTGAGACGGATCTTTTTAAAGCCAGCGTCCTTTATCGGACTTAGCGCAGCAACTATCTGAGGCCTCTTAGCCTCGTTTAGCGTGACATAGATAGCGCTGGCCTTATCGCTTGCCTCACCGCCCATTTCAAACTCTAGAAAATCATAATCGAGCGGGTTGAGTGCAAGATTGCCAGCGACAAGACCACTACCGTTGGTCAAATCGGTGAGAGCCAAACCCTGTACACCGTCTTTGAAGGTCACCGAACGAGTGTTCATAGGCGGTGCATCAGCCTGCGTGACTATTTGCTGCGGCACAAAAACTCTGGATCCTGATTCTTTGCTATTGTTTTCGTCATTTTCTTTTATGGCAAATGACAATGCCTGCGAAGCTGTCGGACGACTATAAACGGTATCGGAGATTGAGCCGTCAGCTTGGACAAAACTAGCCTTGAGAGCGGGTTTGCTCAAGGTGTCGATCACGTATTTATAGCGGCTGGCATTGATGGGCTCTTGAGGTCCAACAAGATGGCTGTCGAAAGTGATGAGATCTTTAGAAAGCGCGCGTTTGACAAAGGGAGGTTCGAGCATTATCCGCAGCGTACTATTGCACAAAACGGTCTGCACACCATTGATCGATTTGGGCACACCGGCCAGAACCAAAGGACTCTTAGCCTCGCCATCATCTAGACGCATTTTGCAATTGTCGATCATCACCTGCAGACTCTTAGCAGCCTCGTGCCAATTGGAGGAAATCGCAAAGGAAACAGCCGCAAACAAGACAGCAAGCACAAACATGGACATGACATTGATATAGCCCAAAAACTGATCGACATTATCAGTCAGTCTCAGATTGACCCTGGCCAAAAGCGGCCGATCCTCACCCTTTGGCATAAAAGCATAAAACGGCAAGATCAAAGCCATCGGCATAGTCAAAAAATAGTAGATACGGCTGTTATGCAATAAGGCATCGAGACCCCAGAGCCGATAGAGAGGCAAAGCAGAGGCCGCAAAAAACAAGAGGAAGAAGGCAGCATAGCGCCAGGCAAAAATCTTTTGCGTCAAAACTTTGACCATCAGCAAGCCCAAAATGACAGCTAAATTGCTACCGATGAGCGGTACCCAAAAATTGCCGTCTTTAAAAACACTCACTGGCAGAGGGAAAATGAGTCTGAAGAAAGTAATCGGATCCAGCCAGCGCACTAGATTTGACTCTCTCAAAGCAAGGTCTATATCACCGGCATACCCGCCGACGAAGTTCCCGAGCGCCCAGTATCTGAGACATAGATACAAGACGCCGATCAAGCTCAAGATCGGCATGACGCGTAGCTGGTAAGAGATCACCTCCTCTTTTGATCTTTGCGACCAGACCAGAGGCAGCGTGCATGCCACTGCAGGCAGTAGTACAGAAGCTTCCTTTGCTCCCATGGCGCAGATATAGCCTAATGCTGCAATGCAAATATTTGCATAACCAGGTATGTTTATGTCACGCGGCAAAAGCATGGCTAGTGCCACCATATACGGGATCGACGCAATGAGATCGGCACGCCCCGATACCCACACCACGGCTTCTACATGCAAGGGAGATACAGCAAACATAAGCGCCGAGCAAAAGGCGACCTGGATACTGCGCGCAAAACCAAATCCTGCTCTTTGAGCCAATCTATAAGCAAAAAAGTAAAATGCATAAGCCGATAATAGGGCCAAAAGCAAATTGTCCAGATGATATACAAATGGACTGGCCTGGCCAAATATATAATCCAGAACAAAGGAAAAACCAATCAAAGGACGATAAAAATCGAGATTGGGGATACTGAGATAGCTGCGAGCAAAATTGGCCCACAAAAGATCGCTTTCGCCATGCAAGACTCGATGTGCAAATTGCACCTGCCAGGCGTCATCAGCGACGAAGCCTGAGCCCAGACTGATCCCATAGGCTAGCGCACACAATACTGCCATGAGCGCGAGTCCCAATCCATGATTTGCTAAGAGCTTTGCTCCTGATTTCACTTTTGCTTTTCTTTCATATCTTCTTGCCCCCATAACTTTAACTCAATATGATTGATAGACCAAAAGGAGGGTGAGATGCTCGAAGGCAAATCGATCGCAGTACTGGGGGTAGGCAAACTAGGAGAGGCACTGATATCAGGGCTACTCAAAGACAAGGCTCTAAAGCCCGAGCAGATCCAGGGTACTGTAGCCAGGGATGGCAGTATCGAACGACTGTCCCAAAGGCTCAAGATCAAAGTAGGGCGAGACAACAAGGCCTGTGTCGCAGGTAAGGACATCATCATCCTGGCGGTGAAACCTCAAAACATGGACAAGGTCCTCAGAGAGATTTCTGAAGTCTTGCAACCTGAGCAGATGCTCGTTTCAGTAGCAGCCTCCGTGACCACGGCCTTTGTCGAGCAGAGGCTGACCGCTGACAACCCGGTGGTCCGAGCAATGCCAAACACTCCTTCTGTCATCAACGTGGGCATGACAGGCTTGTGCGGTGGCAAGCACGCAAAGCAAGATCATTTGTCCACTTGCGAGGCCATCTTTAAATGCGTCGGCCAGACAGTCTTTGTCGAAGAACATTTGATGGACGCGGTCACAGCTCTTTCAGCTTCGGGGCCGGCCTATTTGTATGTGGTAATCGAGTCGCTAGCCGAAGCTGGAGTAAAACTGGGCATACCGAGAGAAACCTCAACCCTGCTCGCGGCACAGACAATGCTAGGCGCATCGACCATGGTCCTTGATTCCAAGTCTCACCCTGCGATGCTCAAGGATACGGTAACCACACCAGCAGGCTGCACAATCGACGGTCTAATGGAACTCGAAGAAGGCAAGCTCAGAGTGACCTTGATCAAGGCAGTCGTCAAGGCCGCCGAAAGGGCTCGCGAGTTGGTGCATAGCCAGAATCAAAACTACAAATGATCAAACCTCGACGACCAGGTCCGGCCTGTCTTTTTTGAGACTTTCCAGAGTCAGTTCATTGATCTGCGTTCCCACCAGGGAGACTTGCTTTAGCGAGGGCATGCCGATCAAGACAGGTATAGCCGCATCATCGATATTGGTTTTGTCCAACCAGATCTTTTGCAACTTTGGCATAGACTTGAGCGAGGCCACTGCCTTGGATCCGATTGCTGTAGCGGATAGATCTAATTCGGACAGACCGCTCAAACAAGTCAATCTGGAGACGTCCTCATCAGTTAGTCGGCATTCGCTAGCATCAATGGAGTAGAGACTATCAGCAGGAAAACAATTGAAAAATTGGAAGTCTACGCGCATGTCCTTGGCTAATTCTAGTTGCAATTTTTTGCCTTTTGGCAGATCCATGGGCCCTTTGCAAGCTTGATATTCTTCCCAGTATTCGGGGTCTTCTTTGCTTTCTTGGTAGAGCTCGCCCAAATAGTAGTTGTTGGGCAGGTCGATATGATTGTAGTTGGCGCTTTTAGGCGGCGCGGACTGTGCTTGAGACTGAGCCGCACTTTGAGCCTGCATGGCCTGTACTTGCGATTGCGCCTGCACCTGCGCTCTAGCAAGATCTGCACGCAATTTGTCCATAAAACCAGGTTGATCTGTGTTTTGGCTGCGAGTCAAGGTTAAAAGGGCGACTGTAGTAAATATTGCCAGACCGAGCTCCAGACCTAGTCGCGAAAAGTCGATATCCACTCTCGTCGCCGTAGGACTGGCATCCTTGAGAGTCGGCGGAGCAAAAATAGTAGCGAAAGGGAGGGGCTGCTCGCGTGGGCCAAACTCTTTCCAGGGGGGACAGATACCCATCCCGACAATCAATATGAGACCGGCACCCAAAATCATCCGCTGTCTTGCATTTGCCATGACCAGCAATAGACTCCTCGCTGAAAAACCGAAAGATATAATCTAAACTTATGTCGAGTCGAATGCAATGCAATCGGCCCTAGCCGACACAATTACTTAGCAAGAGGCCCAGACCATGTGGGAACGCTATAACCTGATGGCGCAAAATGCCATGATGCAGGGTAAACCGCAAGAAGCCGAAGTGCAATTTCGCAATGCTGTCCAGGAAGCAGAGACTTTTGACGCCAAGGATCCTCGCCTGCCCATGTCTCTCAACAACCTGGCAAATTGCCTGCGCCAGCAATCCAAATTTGCAGAGGCCGAGACTCTCTACAAAAGAGCTCTGCAAGTAAAGCAAAATGCCGTTGGAGCTTTTCATCAAGATCTGGTCTCAATCTACGAAAACTATGCCAAACTCTTGCGAGCTAGCGACCGTCCCAAAGAAGCCGAAAAGATGGACGCTCATGCCCGCGCCATCTTTATGAAACAATAGATATGCAAAAACAAGACAAACAACAGAAATACAGCTACCAGGCCGGTTTCGGCAATGTAATGCAGAGCGAAGCCATTGAGGGGGCACTTCCGGAAAGGCAAAATTCGCCGCAGAGATGCCCTTACGGCTTGTACGCAGAGCAACTGAACGGCACGAGTTTTTTGATGCCGCGTCATCAAAACCTCAAGAGCTGGCTTTATCGCATACAGCCTTCTGTTACGCATGGTGCGTTCAAACCTGTAGACAACGGCCTCCTGCGGTCCCGTCCTTTTGACCAATTGCCACCGACACCAGAGCAACTGCGTTTTGATCCCTTCGATATCGAGACACTACGAGAGCAACTCGACAAGGCACATATAGACTTTATCGACGGCCTATTTACAATCTGTGGCAATGGTGACAGCGCTAGTTATCGCGGCTCCGCCGTGCACATCTATTTCTTTGATACGCCCAT
>Ga0233438_10002719_pt1 | contig 17159 bp, 11 predicted proteins | sample SI_123_September_FD_182720 | JGI IMG/M metagenome (GOLD analysis project Ga0233438, IMG submission 182720) | Seawater microbial communities from Saanich Inlet, British Columbia, Canada - SI_123_September2016_10_MG | ecosystem: Environmental > Aquatic > Marine > Inlet | place: Canada: British...
TTTAATATTTTTTTCACTTTTCATTAATGTTTCTTGTAATTTATCAAATAGTAAAAAAACAGTCTTCAAAAATGACAACTATTTCAAAAAAATATTTCGGTAAAACAAAAAATGGGCAAGATGTTTTTTTATTTACAATGCAAAATAAACTTGGCACGGAGATCAGTATCATGACCTATGGCGGTATTATAACTTCTTGGACAGCTCCTGACAAAAAAGGCAATTATAGGGATATTGTATTAGGATATAACACTCTTACTGAATACGAGGCTGAAACTCCTTATTTTGGTGCACTTATAGGTCGCTATGGTAATCGTATCGCCAAAGGCAAGTTTACTATCGATGGTCAGGAATATTCGCTTGCTATAAATAATGGTGAGAATCATCTTCATGGCGGTTTAAAAGGGTTTGATAAAGTCGTTTGGGATGCAAAAACCATCGTCCACGACTCAACAGCATCTCTAGAGCTAAGCTATTTGAGTAAAGACATGGAAGAGGGATATCCTGGGAAACTAGCAACCAAGATAACCTACACATTAAACAATGAAAACGAATTGAGCGTAAGCTATGAGGCTACAACCGACAAGCCAACGATTGTAAACCTCACACAACATTCTTATTTCAACTTAACAGGAGATTTCAATCAGGATATTTTAGATCACGAAATCGTTATAAATGCTGATTCCTTTCTGCCAGTTGATAATACACTAATCCCTACGGGAGAGTTTAGAGATGTTAAGGAAACACCTTTTGATTTTAAAACACCAAAAGCCGTCGAAAAACATATTAATAATGAAAATACTCAGCTTGAAAATGGTTTTGGTTATGATCACTGTTGGGTGCTGAATGATCAAGATAAGGGATTACGTTTTGTAGCGTCTGCTTATGAACCAGTTAGTGGGAGACTACTCGAGGTCTATTCTGATGAACCTGGCATACAGTTTTACTCAGGCAATTTTCTTGATGGTACACTGCCAAACAAATCAAATGGCACTTATAAATACAGAACAGGATTTTGCTTAGAGACACAGCACTATCCTGACTCTCCCAACCAAAAAAATTTTCCGTCAGTTAGACTCAATCCAGGAGAGTTATATGAATCAAAAACTAACTTTAAATTCACAGTAATTGATTTAAATAAATGAAGTTCTGATGTCAATAGTTGTTAAACCTAATTCAAATACTACTTTCGGAGTTTACCAAAGAGTCACTCCTAAAAACGCAGGTTGGAAATGGCTGAACTTTGAAGCTCGTTTGATGAGTAAAGGACATCAATGGACACATCAGACAGGTACGAACGAAATGGTTATTGTTCTGTTGGGTGGCAACTTTAAAGTATCTAGTAATCGTGGTTCATGGGAAACGATCAATGGCAGAAAAGATGTATTTGGTGGAATTGCCCATACGCTGTACCTTCCTCCGAAGACACAATTTACACTCACTGCAACGAGTGACACTCTAGATATTGGTTATGGATGGTGTTTGGCTGAGGGGAGTTTTGAGCCAAAATTTGTGAAACCCGAAGATACCCCAGTAGTCATTTTTGGAGGAGATAATGCAACACGTCAATTTAATGATTTGGTACCACCAGGATTTGGGTGTGCTAAAATTGTCTGTAGGGAGGTCTATACACCCTCGGGAAATTGGAGTTCTTTTCCAGCGCATAAACACGATAAAAGAATATTAGATGAAAAGGGAAAGCTGCTAGAACCACAACAAGACGAGACTTATTTCTATAAATTCAAAAAACCGGAGGCTTACGCGATTCAACAAGTTTATACCAAGTCTGAGGACAATCCCGTACAAGAAATTGATGAAATAGTGAAAGCTAAACACAACGATGTAGTTAAGATACCATGTGGCTACCATCCTGTTGTTGCTGAACACGGTTTTCACTGTTATTATTTAAACTTTTTGGCTGGAACTGACCAGTCATTGGCCAACACAACAGATCCCGATCACGAATGGATTTATCACTCTTGGACATCAAAAGACCCAAGACTTCCTTTGGTGACAGCAGCAATGAATAATTTAAATCAGCCAAATGAAATATGATATCTTGACTTTTGGACGGTCATCTATAGATATATATGCAAAAGATATTGGAGCTGAGTTTGTGGATATAAATGAGTTTACAGCATCCATAGGGGGTTCTCCTGTCAATATAGCTGTGGGTGCGCAACGATTAGGCCTCAAAACCGCAGTTCTCACTGCAGTTGGTCCGGATCCAGTCGGAGATTTTATCATCCACACCCTTAATAAAGAGGGGGTAAATACAGATTATATCCCAATCATTGATGGTACAACGAGCACTGCTGTGATTTGTGGAATTATCCCACCTGACAAATTTCCCCTAGTGTTCTACAGAGATAATGCGCCAGACAAAAAAATAAATAATGACCACGTTGACCAAATTGATTTTAAAAAATTTAAATCGTTTTTGATGACAGGCACATCATTAGCTGTTGAGCCATCCAGAGGCGCATCCTTTTATGCAGCTCAACAAGCAAAAAAACAAAACCTCCTTGTTTTTTTGGATATAGATTTTCGAGCCATCTCCTGGGACGATGTACGCAGCTTTGGCATTACCCTCAAAGAATTTTTGCCTTTTTGCGATGTTGTCATGGGTACAGAAGAGGAATTGTTGGCGATAAATGTAGAAAGTAATTCAGATATCAAGATAAAAAATAGCTCCATCACATCCCCTGAAATTCAAGGAGATCTTCAAAAATCCATACAACAAGTGCTGGATCTTGGTGTCAAGCTGTTGCTCGTAAAAACAGGTCCGAAAGGTGTTGATGCCTATTTTAATGATGGAGCCAAGGAGACAATTCCTGGTTTTCCGGTTCAAGTGGTAAATGTTTTGGGTGCAGGAGATGCATTTGCAGCAGGTTTTGTTTATGGCTATACTAGAGGCTGGGACACTTATAAGTCTGCAAGGTTGGCCAATGCATGTGGTGCATGGTTGGTGACAAAGCAAGGCTGTTGTACAGATGCACCAAATAACAAACAGATCATGGATTTTATAAATAATGAAGGAGGATTTTAAAAGGACATATATGAAAAAAACACGCATAACAGTTGCGCAAGCCACCATTGCATTTTTAAAAAATCAATTCGTTCGTCAAGATGAATTAGAAATTCCATTTTTTGCAGGATGTTTTGGGATCTTTGGTCATGGTAATGTAGCTGGATTGGGTGAAGCCTTAAAGCAAAATCCAGAATTTACATACTACCAATCCCGTAACGAACAGGCGATGGTTCATACAGCAGCTGCTTATGCCAAGATGAAAAATCGTTTACAAACATTTGTTTGTACAACTTCAATTGGTCCGGGATCCACCAATATGATAACTGCAGCAGCTGGAGCTACCATCAATCGGCTACCGGTGTTGTTATTACCGGGAGACTTTTTTTCAACTCGGTCTGCCAGTCCCCTACTCCAGCAATTGGAACACCCTCATTCTCAAGATATTTCTGTTAATGATTGTTTTAAACCAATATCTAAATATTGGGACCGCATTAACCGCCCCGAACAGTTAATATCAGCCCTTATGGAAGCCATGCGTGTTTTGACATCTCCTGCAGAAACTGGTGCTGTCACCATTGCTCTTCCACATGATGTACAAACAGAGGCCTATGATTTTCCGTCTGATTTGTTAGTCAAACGTGTATGGCAAGTTGCGAGACCCTTGCCAGACAAAGATTTAATTTCAAAAGCAGTCGAAACCATCAAAAAAGCAAAAAAACCAATGATTGTCGCTGGAGGTGGCGCAATCTATTCTGGAGCTGAATCTATTCTTCAAAATTTAGCAGAAAATAGTGGTATTCCAGTCACTGAAACTTTTGCTGGTAAGGGAACCCTACACTACGAGCATCCGATGAACTTGGGGTCTATCGGTGGAACAGGAACCAAGGGAGCTAATGAAATCGCAGCAGAAGCTGATGTAGTAATTTCGGTCGGCACACGCTATGGGGACTTTATGTCTGCATCAAAATCTGCATGGCAAAACAAGGATGTAACCTTTATTAATCTCAATATAGCAGAACTAGACGCTTTCAAACATGCAGCAATCCCATTGCAAGGAGATGCCAAAGAAACTCTACAAATAATTTGTACCAAACTTTCAGATTATAAAACTGATACAAAGTATATTGATAGAATTCACCAACTGCATAAAGAATGGAATCAAATCGTATCACAAGCTTATGAGCCAATCGATGCTGACAACCCAGTTCAAGCGGAACTTATTGGTGCACTCAATGATTTTATAGGCCAAAATGATGTCATTGTTCACGCTGCTGGTAGTTTACCCGGAGACCTTCACAAACTGTGGCGAACAACAAATAACAAAGGCTTTCACTCAGAATATGGCAATTCATGTATGGGTTATGAAATTCCAGGTGGAATTGGCGTCAAAATGGCCGATCCGGAAAGAGAAGTCTATGTTTTATGTGGAGATGCCTCATATCTGATGATGCCATCCGAAATCCTAACGAGTATCCAAGAGCAATATAAAATCACGCTGATTTTAATCAATAATAATGGATATGCAAGTATTGGAGGTCTTTCTGAATCTGTAGGGGGAGAAGGATTTGGTACAAAATTTAATTACCGAAACCCGAAAACAGGACAACTTGATGGAGATATACTTAGTGTGGACTTCGCTAAAAATGCTGAAAGTTTAGGTGCAATTGTTTATCAACCCAAATCTTTAGTCGCATTTACAACAGCCTTACAAAAAGCCAAAGAAAACACCACAACCACAGTGATCTGTGTAAATACCCAAAGCGACAGGAAATTGGCAGGCTATGCCTACTCCTGGTGGGAAGTTCCCGTTCCTGAAATCTCAGCGTTTTCTGAAGTAAGAAAAGCTAGAGATAGCTATGAGAATAATAAAAAAAGACAACGACAATATCTAAAACCCAACAACTAATTTTCAAACACAAATGAAAACACTAAATAATTACATCAATGGTGAATGGGTGAAAAGCAAAAATTCTGATACCCATGAAGTTCTTAACCCAGCGAACCAAGAAATTTTAACGAAGGTTCCATTTGGAAAAGATTCAAAAACTGATGTAGATAAGGCTGTTCGCCACGCACATAAGGCATACTTGGCGTGGAAAGATGTACCCACCATGAAAAGAGTTCAACCTTTATTCAAGCTAAAAGCTCTTTTAGAAACCCATAAAACGACCTTGGCTCAAATGATTACCAACGAATGTGGTAAAACCTACAACGAATCTATGGGGGAATTACAAAGAGCTATAGAAAATGTTGAAGTTGCTTGTGGGGCTTATGTGATGAATCAATCAGAATTTTCTGAAAACATCGCTTCAGGAATAGATGAATTTATGATTCGTCAACCTTTGGGCGTTTGCGCATGTGTTACTCCCTTTAATTTTCCTGGAATGATTCCGTTTTGGTTTTTACCATATGCCATTGCGACAGGCAATGCATTTGTTCTAAAGCCCTCTGAAAAAGTTCCCATGACCATGCAATATGTTTTTGAGTTGATCGATAAGGAGTTGGATTTGCCTAAGGGCTTGCTTAGTATGGTACATGGAGGAAAAGAAGCAGTTGATGGGCTTTTAGAACACCCAGATGTCAAAGCAATCAGTTTTGTTGGGTCAACGAATGTCGCGAAATACATCTACGCTAAGGGTACTGCCAATGGAAAGCGAGTACAAGCACAAGGTGGGGCCAAAAATCCTGTCGTTATTATGCCAGATGCAGACTTGGATACGACAACAAAAATCATCACAGATTCGGTTTTTGGTTGTGCAGGACAACGTTGTTTAGCAGCATCTGTGATTATCACAGTAGGAGATGAAAAAGGTATGTACACAGAAGCGATGGTAGAGGCTGCAAATAATAGAACCGTTGGCTATGGGATGGACAAACAAACAGAGATGGGTCCTGTCATTAGTTCGGAAAGTAAAAAACGAATAGAAAATCTGATTCAAATTGGAATTGATGAGGGTGCCAAACCTTTAATTGATGGAAGAAATTGTGAGGTGAGTGGGTTTGAAAAAGGAAACTTTATTGCACCTACCATACTCGAAAATCCTTCACTGGATGGAACGATTGTTCAAACAGAAATTTTTGGTCCAGTGATGAGCCTTGTCCACTTCGACAAACTGGAACAATCCATTGATTTTATCAACCGAGGTAAGTATGGAAACATGGCCTGTATTTTTACACGTGATGGCTTGGCAGCGCGAAACTTTCGCAGTCAGGTCATGGCAGGAAATATTGGTATCAATATTGGCGTGGCTGCACCTGTTGCACAATTTCCATTTTCTGGTTGGAAAGAGTCGTTTTTTGGTGATTTGCATGCGCAAGGACGACACGCGATAGAGTTTTTCACACAAACCAAAGTGGTCATCGAAAGATGGCCCAAAGACTGGAGCCGAAAATTTTAAAACATAAACAATGAAAGTAGGAATAATAGGCCTTGGAAGAATTGGTCAAGTACATTTAGAGTCACTCAGCAATATAAATGATGTGGAAATTGTATGTGTTTCAGACATCAATGAGACAGTATGTAAAGAAATTACTAAAAAGTTTAATATTTCGAGATATACACTTAAATACGAAGATTTAGTCTCTAGTCCTGAAGTTCAGGCTGTATGGGTGTGTAGCCCTTCCAATTTACACTACACCCATGTTACAGCCTGCCTATCCAATAACAAACTAGTTTTTTGTGAAAAGCCTTTGGAGATTGACTCAGAAAAAATCCAACAACTAATTGATCAATTTCCAGATATTAATAAAAGATTGATGGTCGGGTTTAATCGAAGATTTGACCCTAACTTTTCATTTGTTAAAAATAATATTCATAAAATCGGTAAGCCAACAATTTTAAAAATTACAAGTAGAGACCCTCAGCCACCACCAATTGAATATATAAAAAGCTCAGGTGGAATATTTATGGATATGACGATTCACGATTTTGATATGGCATCTTTTATGGTAGGTGCTAAGCCAGTCTCAATATTTGCCGTTGGAGCTGTTAATTATAATCAAGCGTTTAAAGGTATTGATATTGACACTGCACTTATCACAATCATATTTGAAAATGGTGTGGTTTGTAATATTGATAATAGCAGAAAATGTACATATGGCTATGACCAAAGACTCGAGTTCTTAGGAGACCAAGGCATGTTATCTGCTGACAATGTAAAAAATCACCATGCTAGCCTTTTCAATTCGTCTGGTTTACAATCCTCATTATGTAAAGATTTTTTCATAGATAGGTATACCCAAGCTTATTTCATTGAAAACCAAAATTTTATTCATTGCGCCCAAAATGACATTAAATTTCCAGTTACAGCTGACGATGCATTGATCGCTCTTCAACTTGCGCAAGCTGCCAATGATTCATTAAATCAAAACAAGGTCATAAACTTAAATGATTAAGATATGATGCTATTTATCCCTTTTGCTGCTTTTTTACTTTTCGTTGCTTTTTTATCCTGGTATTTGACTAGAAAAGAAAAGCTCGGTACAAGTGACGGTTACTTTTTAGGAGGTAGGAGTCTCACAGCATTTTATATTGCTGGTTCACTTCTTCTTACCAATTTATCTACAGAGCATCTGATTGGGCTCAATGGCAGTGCCTATCGATATGGGATGGAGGTTATGGCTTGGGAGACCTTAGCTGCTCTAGCAATGGTTGCGATGGCACTTTTCTTTTTGCCCAGATATCTCAAAATGGGATTGGTAACCATCACTGAATTTTTAGAAGTGCGATTTGATAAGGCAACGCGTGTCATCGTTTCTGGTCTATTTTTGCTACTTTATGTAACTACACTTTTGCCAATTGTACTCTATACTGGTGCGCTGAATTTAGAAAGTATTTTTGATGTTTCCGCGATTCTTGAGGTGTCTCGATTTGAAGCTATTATTCTTATGGTTGTATTTATTGGTGGTATAGGCTCATTATTCGCGATTTTAGGCGGCTTAAAAGCTGTTGCTGTTTCTGATACCATCAACGGAATTGGTCTCATCATAGGGGGTATTGCCATTCCCATTTTGGCATTTTATCAGATTGGGAGTGGAAGTTTTTTTGATGGTGTAAATGAGGTATACACTACTATTCCTGATCATTTTAATTCCATTGGTGATGCTGACTCTGAAGTGCCATTTGCTGTTATTTTTACAGGGATGTTCATCCCGCAAGTATTTTATTGGACGATGAACCAATCGATTATTCAAAGAACCTTTGGCGCTAAAAACTTAGCTGAGGGTCAAAAAGGAGTTCTGATTGCCGCTTTTTTCAAACTCATTATTCCGTTTATCGTGGTCATCCCAGGAATCATTGCTTTTTATTATTTCAAAGGCGGATTGGACAATCAAGATTTAGCATACCCTGAACTTGTAAAAGCTGTTCTGCCTGTTCATTTTACAGGAATTTTTGCTGCTGTTATTGTTGGCGCTGTGTTAAGTACATTTAACAGTGCACTTAATAGTGCGTCTACCCTATTTAGCATAGACGTTTACAAAGGATATATCAATAAATCCGCAAGTGAACAACAATATGTAAGAGTTGGAAAAATTACAACAACCGTTTTGGCAATAGCTGTTATCATCATAGCACCCTTAATTAGTCGTGCTGGAGATGGTCTATTTATAATTCTACAAGAGTTTAGTAGTATTTTTAATATGCCCATTTTTGCAGTGATTGTTGCTGGACTATTGTTGAGAAAAGTTTCAGCTAAAGCTGCTAAAATTGGCTTGGTGATTGGCACATCTCTATATTTGCTCTCAAAATTTGGTTTGGACGCCATGGATGTTGACATTCACTTTTTACATCGATTATGTGTCGCTTTTTTTGCTACCATTTTTTCAATGCTAATTTTGAGTAATAGGTATCCTAACCGGAAAGAATTTACAATTCAAAATAAGGGAATAGTTGATGTAAAAAACTGGAAATATGTGAAACCCGTAAGTTTTTTAGTCGTTATCCTTACGATTCTGATTTATTTATTATTTAGTCCAATGTTTCTTTAGATTCATAAACTATTAAATTAGAGTTTAATTATTAATATTTTTCAAATAATATTAACTATTATGCCACTATTCAATAATCACAATTTTTTGTTTTTAATAATTTACTTAATAAATGTAAATTAAACATTTATATTTGTTGAAATCAAATTTCTTAACAAAAAATATACAACATGCCAATATTTAATGAAATAGAAGAGATAATTGAACTCGTACCAATGGGTAGTTTAAGATTGAGAATCCCATCATTTCCAGTAATTAAAAAGTAATAACAAAGTAGTTTAATTATGAATATGTTTTTTAAAGATAGCATAATATCATGTTTATTTATTTTTTTTGGCCAGTTAATTATGATAGGTCAATCAACTATACCATTGCCTGAGCATCCTCGGCCTGATTTCAACAGATCAATTTGGAAAAACCTGAACGGTATGTGGGATTTTAGATTTGATCCAAATAATATTGGATTAACTGATAGTTGGAATTTAGGAGAAACTATATTTGATAAAGAAATAGCTGTCCCTTTTCCATGGGGATCTAAATTATCAGGTGTTGAAGATGAAGCAAATATTGGTTGGTATTCTCGAAGCATAAATGTACCGTCAGAATGGAAAACCAAAAAAACATTTTTAACTATCGGAGCTTGTGACTGGGAAACTACAATATGGCTCGACGGAAATCTTATTGGAAAACACCAGGGAGGATATGTTCCTTTTTCTTTTAATCTGACCCCATATTTAAAATATGATTCGGATCAAAAATTAGTAATTAGAGTAGATGACGATGCAGGAGACCCAAATAAATTCAAAAGGGGACATGCTCTATATGGAAAACAAGGTTACGGAAATGCTAGGGGCATTTGGCAAACAGTATATCTAGAGACTAGAGGTAAAGATTATATTGAAGCTGTTCATTTTAACCCTGACATTGATAATAGCAAAGTGAATGTTTCAGTGTATGTAAAAAATGATTCTAAAGATATTTTACCATTATCCTTGAAAATCAAAACAGATAGTGGTTTTATTAAGCATAATATCAACATCAAGCCTAGACAACAAAAAAGAAATTTTGATATTGATATTCCTAATATTAGGTTGTGGTCACTCGATGACCCATACCTGTATGAAGTCGAGGTTTCATTTGACGAAGATGTAATTCAAACATATTTCGGGATGCGTAAAATATCTACTGAAATATTACCAGGAACAGATTATCATTATGTTGCATTAAATAACAAACCCATTTATCTTCAGATGGCACTTGATCAATCTTATCACCCTGATGGATATTATACTTTTCCTAATGATAATTTTGTAAAGGAGGAAATTTTACGAAGTAAGTCTATCGGATTAAATGGCATCAGGATTCATATAAAAATGGAGGTGCCTAGGAAATTATATTGGGCTGATAAATTGGGTCTTTTAGTGGTTCAAGATCTCCCAAATTCGTGGGGACAACCTGATAAATTGATGCAAGATGAAATTAAATATACTCTTGAGGAAATGATAAAAAGAGATTACAATCATCCTTCGATATTCTCATGGGTTATTTTTAATGAACAATGGGGTCTTAAGACTAAAAATGATCCTGAAGACAATAAGAAAAACAAAGAAGAAATATTACCAGAAACTTATGACTGGGTGGCTTCAATGTATTATTATGCTAAATCACTTGATCAATCTAGGCTGATTGAAGATAATTCTCCATGTTGTGGAGGACTACATACTGTAACGGATATTAATTCTTGGCACAAATACCTTCCAGGTTACGAGTGGGAAAATTATTTAAAAGAACAAACCGAAAAAAATTTCAAAGGTGGGTCACATTTGTACTACAATGGATTTAAGCAAGACAATCAACCTTTTATGAATTCCGAATGTGGTAATGTGTGGGGTTATGAGGGAAGCACTGGGGATATCGATTGGAGTTATGATTATCATAGAATGATTAACAGTTTTAGAATGTTTCCGGAGCTTGCAGGCTGGGTATATACAGAACACCATGATGTAATCAATGAATGGAACGGCTATTGGAAATTTGATAGATCAAAAAAATATACTGGAGTTGAACAAATATTTGATGGAATGAGATTAAATGATTTTCACTCACCAATCTATTTGTCAACTGGGGGAGAAATTTGCCAAACTGTTAGTGGTGGTGAAAAAATTGATGTACCACTGTTTATTTCGTCTATGACTCCAGAGGAATATGGAGAGGAACTCATAATTGATTATAAGTTATCTCACATTAATCATATTGCCGAAGAATCAATTCTTCAGTCAAATCAAATTAAATTTGATTACCATCCATGGCTTCAAAAAAGTCTTCCATCTTTAAGCTTAACTATGGCTCAAGTTGGTGGACTATCAAAATTAACACTTACTTTGAAAACCACTAAAGGAGAAGTACTGCACAGGAACTTTATGCACTTTGAGGTAATTTCAGAAAAAGAATTAAATAATGCAGAAGTATTTGATATTCCTGTTAAATCGTTTTCAAATTCAAGTTGGTCAGAGAAATCATGGCTAGTTTTTGACGGGAAAAAAGCAAATGGAACAGGTAGTGGTTTTTTTGAATATGAGATTGCAATTCCAAAAGAAATAAAATTGCAAAATCATAAAGAGATCTTTTTTATTGCGGAACTATCATCAAAAGAGCTTTTTGAAAAAGATAAAGATGATATTATTATTGAAGATGGATTCGATTACATGAAAGGATCAATACAAAAACCAAGTACAAATCCAAATTCGTATCCAATGACAGACACAAAATTTTTTCAATCAAATATTGATGTTTATGTAAATGATAAATTTAAGCAGGATGTTACTTTATATGACGATCCAGCTGACCACAGGGGGGTTCTGTCATGGCATAATCAAGAAAGGTCAGAGCTCGGCTCTGTTAAATTAGAAGAAGCAGGTTCTTATGGATATTTAGTAAAAATTCCAATTTCTGATAAAGAACTAGAATATTCCATAAATAATGGAAAGATTAAAATAATAATGAAGACTAAAGGGGATGGTGGAATTGCCATATATGGAAAATCATTTGGCAGATATCCTTTTGATCCAAGCTTAGTCTTGATAAAATAAATCATACATGTTAATTTTTATTAAAAAAAAATTATGAAAAATCCAATTACGACAAACAATACTTTACTTACGATAGTTTTTTTATTTCTAGCAACATTCTACTCATGTAATTTTTTAATTAATAAGGAAATAAATGGAAAGTGGTCAGAAAAAAAAATATGGGAGTGGTATGAAGAACAGCCCTGGTTAGTTGGCACAAATTTTATTACAAGCTCGTCAATAAACCAATTAGAATTTTGGCAGGAAGACACATTTGATCTAGAATTGATAGAAAAAGAATTGAAATTATCTGCAAGTATTGGTATGAATACCCATCGTGTTTTTCTTCATGACTTACTCTGGACTCAAGACTCTATTGGGTTTATGGAAAGAATCGATCAATATCTAAAAGTATCAGACAAGTATAAAATAAAAACAATGTTTGTTTTTTTTGATGATGTTTGGCACCCAATTCCAAAATTAGGCAAACAACCAGAACCAATTCCTCACATTCATAATTCAGGATGGGTCCAATCTCCTGGATCAGAAATTTTAGGAGACAGTTTACGTCATCATGAACTGAAAAATTATGTAAAAGGGGTTATTAGTCATTTTGCTGCTGATGATCGTATTGTAGTATGGGATTTATATAATGAACCCGATAATGTTTCTCCAATTCGTCCAAGATACCCAGATAGAGGACCTGAAGTAAAAGAAAAACATATTTATTCATTATCGTTACTTAAAAAAACATTTAAATGGGCAAGAGAGGTCAACCCATCACAGCCATTAACTGTGGGTTTATGGAAGGAAGAAAATAAGTGGAGTGCGCTAGACAGCTTATCTGCCATTGATAAATTTGTGATTTCTAATTCAGACGTTATTTCATTTCATGCCTACGGAGATATAAATGAAACGAGAAAGAAAATAGAAGACTTAAAAAAATATAATAGGCCATTATTATGTACAGAGTACATTGCTAGAGAATTTGGTAATACTTTTGAAGGATTGTTGCCAGTTTTTAAGGAAAATAAAATTGGTGGATATAATTGGGGATTTGTTGCTGGTAAAACAAATACAAATTATCCTTGGAAGAGTTGGGATTCAACTTATACTGGCCCACCAGAAAAATGGCACCATGACATATTTCATAAAAACGGGAAGCCTTTTTCTGAAAAAGAAGTTAGATTTATTAAAGAAATTGTAGGTTCTGTAAATAATTAGCACGGGAAATACATAGATAAATACTTTTTTAAAAGAATTTGGATGGCCCAAAATTCTTTAGTACTCTTGTTTGATTGGTGTCAAGGTTGAATAGGTTTGATTTTAGTACTTATATTTTTTATTATGAACTTTCCTATTTGGTCTCCCTCTTTTACTCCTTCCTCTATAGCCATCATGTAGTGAATGCCGCCATAAAAACGAGAGATAGCGGCTTCTTCTGCTGCATGGATAAACGAATTGTATGACCTTGTCGGAAGACCATATGGTATTTCAGAAGTATCTTCAAAAGCAAAATTATCACCATAAAGTTCTGTTAATATGACAGCTGATGTACGAGAAATGACAGAGTGCCCACTTGTATATTCTGGGAATGGAGGCGTTTGCAGAAAGGGTAGCCAATCTTCATCGTAATGTTTGTGAATTAAGGTTTCAGGACGAACTACAAGGGTATTCCATTTTTGGTTCCAACAACTTATAAAGGCATCAAAAAGACCCACAGTTACATTAGCATAAGCATTAACGGTTTCTGAGAAATTACTCTTTGCTGTGATTGCAGCTATCCCTGTTATTCCTATCCAATGTCCCCCCGGTGTTATTTTTTTAGTTGCAAACATAGCATGGCCTCTGTGGTGAGTAACATAAGGGTTACAATCCCAAAATTTAGCAATGTTTTTTTGCTCCTCGTCAAGATTTTCAACTATTTCATATACATCTTGTAATTGCAATTGAAAGGGACTCCCTTTTTTTAAATCAAATTCCAGTGGTGGTTTAGGTTGAAATTGATTGGCCGAGTCTAAAACCAAGGTTCTGATCTTATTCCAATGAGGCTCAATCCCATCCATGTAGTCTGGCGCAGTAGGCTTCCAGTAACATTCCTCTTCTTGAATTGTATATTTCGGAAAGGTTCGTGTTTGGTCATACATATCATCTTTAGCCCAAGATAAAATATGCTTGCTAACTTGGTCGGCATAGAGTTTAGATGCTTTTCTTACTAACTTTGGTACACGGATTTTTCTAATTTTTTCATTCTGTTTTTCTTGAAAGATTTGCATTTTATCTTCCGAAAAAATTAATGCTTTCCCAGTCGAATTAAAAGCGTATATGGCAGCTAGATGTGGATTAACATTTTTAGAAGCACTGGGAATTGGCTCTAACCCTGACAATTTTCCTGCAAATGATTGGTAGGCTAAGGAGTCAAATTGCGCAACGATTTCGTAGGCCGCAATAGTGGGATATAGATACACTCTTGAGGCCACAGGGGGTGAAAAAATATCGTGGACTATTATGTCAGTTAGATTTTGAACCGATTCTTGAAAAAGTACAGGATCTGAAATTGAAACTATATAATTATTATCTCTTTTACAAGAGAGCATAAATACACAAATTAGAATTAGATATTTTTTTTTCAATTGATATAATTTATAAAAATGTTGTTGTTTGATTTTTTACAAACTAAAAAACAAATATAAGTGTTTAAAGTACATTTAATTTTATTTAAATTTACAAAAACTTAATTTAAAATAACTCTAATAAAAAAGATCAAAATTAAATCATTTTAAATTACCTACTATGAACATTTAATTTAAAGGATTTACGCTTAAAAGTATTACTTATGAATTTCAAGATTTCAATATTAGTAAGCATCATTGCGCTAATTTTTCATAACAAAGTTGTCGGCCAAGGATACGACATAAGTTCTCCAGACTCCCATTTAAAAATCAGTATAAATTTTTCAAAAGAAACATGCTTTAACGTTACTTTTAAAGGGCAAGAAGTTGTTAAGAAAATATGTATTGATTTAACTTTAAGTGATGGTAGAGCATTTGGATCTTCTCCAAAAGTAGTGAGGTCAAAGTCTGAAAAGTTCAATCAGTATATTGAAGTTCCAGTTCCAAACAAGGATAGAATAATTGAATCTGAGTTTAATCAACTCACTGTTCTTTTTCAAAAAAAATACAACTTAATTATTCGAGCTTATAATGATGGTTTTGCTTACCGATTTATCGATAACAAAAACAATTCCAAAAATGTAATTGATGAAAAACTCGAATTACATTTTAATGACAAAACAACATCCTATTTTCCCTGGGAGGAGTCTACATACTCACACAATGAAAGGTTATACAATCGAGTTGGTATATCAAACTTAGCGGCTAAAGACTTTTGCAGTTTACCAGTGCTTTTCGATTCTAATGACGCAAAAATTTTGTTTTCAGAAGCCTCATTGTATGATTATCCAGGAATGTTTCTTGAAAAGACATCCGACAATACACTCAATTCAAAATTTCCAAAATATGTTCTAAAAGCAACCTCAGCCATTTTTGACCCGACAAAGGGAGATCAAAAATTAGAGGGAACTGAAAATGATTCAGATCGTACACAACAAATTGTTGAAGAAGGGGATTATATTGCCAAAATTGACGGAAAAAAAGAATTTCCATGGCGTGTTTTCATCGTGTCTGATGATGACAGAACCATTGTAGAAAGTAATTTAATTACCCAACTCTCGGAGCCTTCACAATTAGAGGACACTTCATGGATTAAGCCGGGTAAAGTAGCCTGGGATTGGTGGAATGCAAACAATGTATATGGAGTTGATTTTAGGGCAGGAATCAACCAAGAAACCTATAAATATTACATCGATTTTGCTTCCAAAAATAATATTGAGTACATCCTTCTTGATGAGGGGTGGACAAAATCTACAACCCAAATCTATGAGGCAAATCCAAATATTCAAATCCAAGAGCTTATAGACTACGCATCTTCCAAGAATGTAGGGGTTTTTCTGTGGGTACTTTGGAAGCCACTTGACTTGGATATGGATGGGCTTTTGAAACTCTATTCCAGCTGGGGAGCTGCAGGTGTAAAAGTTGATTTTATGCAACGCAATGACCAGTACATGGTAAAATCATATGAGAAAATCGCTGAGGTGGCTGCAAAGTATAAGATACTGGTCAATTTTCATGGTGCGTTCAAGCCCTCAGGAATTGAACGTAGATGGCCAAACGTCCTAACATATGAAGGGGTTATGGGTAATGAACAAAATAAATGGAAAGTCGAAGGATTTCCCTATTCTGACAACATTTACCCTGTTGATCCAGAGCATAATTTAACCATTCCGTTTATCAGAATGGTTGCTGGACCTATGGATTATACGCCAGGGGCTATGACAAACGTCAATCGTTTTGATTACAAATGGTCACCTGCCGATCTGAGTCCACCAGGGTTTAATGCACTTGGACAGCCTTTGAGCACCGAAGATAATATGCACGCAATCAACACGCGACCCATGGTAACTGGAACACGTGCTCATCAGGTGGCTATGTATACGGTTTTTGAGTCCCCACTTCAAATGATGTGCGATTCACCGACCTTGTATAAAAAAGAACAAGAAACTGTCGACTTTATTACGCAAATTCCCACGGTTTGGGATGAAACAATAGTTCTTGAAGCTGCCGTATCAGATTATATTGTGGTCGTAAGAAGAAGTGGTGAAGATTGGTACCTTGGGGCAATGACTGACTGGGAACCAAGGGATTTTGAGATTGAATTATCGTTTTTAAATGATAACACGGACTACTCTGTTCAAATCTATAAAGATGGAATCAATGCAGATCGTAATGCAATGGATTACAAAGTAGATAAGAAAACAATCAGCAGTGCCACACCACTTCAAATTCAAATGTCGAGTGGTGGAGGATTTTCCGCTATTTTTACGAAAAACTAATTCACCACTTCATTTATGAAAAACAACTATTGGAAGAAAAACATCCGCTATATCAGTATCCTTCTGAGTCTTTGGTTTATTGTCTCATTTGGCTGCGGGATTTTGTTTGTAGAGCAGTTAA
>Ga0233438_10002721_pt1 | contig 17148 bp, 9 predicted proteins | sample SI_123_September_FD_182720 | JGI IMG/M metagenome (GOLD analysis project Ga0233438, IMG submission 182720) | Seawater microbial communities from Saanich Inlet, British Columbia, Canada - SI_123_September2016_10_MG | ecosystem: Environmental > Aquatic > Marine > Inlet | place: Canada: British...
TTATGCGCCATCTTTTGTAAATTGGGCCAAAAAACATAATGTCCCTTATGATTTTTTAGCTATATCCTATTATCCGCATATTACGCATCCTCATGAGATGGATATGGAGAATGTCTATACTCAACAAATAGCTCCAATTGTGGAGCACCCTGACTATAATCAAAATGCCAGTTTTGAGATTCATGAATTTAAATTCATTGTCAAGATGGAGCGTGCTGGTTTTGTAAGTGTCGGAACATCACATAATTCTGCATTTTTCGCCATGCTCTCGAAAATGGCGTTACAAAAAAATATTCGACAGATATTTCAGTGGGGTAATGCTCATGGGGGGTATTACAATGGAGAAGCAATGACGCAGTTTGCTCTACATGGTATGTTGGGCAGTCGTATTTATACTAATACGGTGACAGGTTCCCCATTGATCTTGGATAATAATATTGATGCAATCGTGACTCAGCACCCAGACAACCATGCGATTGATGTGCTGGCATACAATTTTAATAACAAAAACTTGACGTATCAGTCTCCAGAATCACTGTCATTATCTCTCAATGTAAAGCAAGCGGTAGGTACCAGCTATCAGTATCGCGTTGCGCAACTTGATCGTGCATCTAATATTGAACAAGTATTCACTGCGGAGTCACCAAAAGCCACCATTCCGGTTAGTGCCGGTGGCTGGTTGTTGCCCAATACCCATCCTACTGCGGCATTAAATAAACGCCTAAACTCGCAAGGGTTAAAACAATTTAATGTGTTTCGCTCTGGGTTTGAGCGTAAAAACCAGCTCGTATGGAGTGAATGGGTAGACGCAGAGACTTTGCCAAATAAACAGAGTGGATCAAAGATCAAGATAAACCGTGTAATCCCATCGTTTAGCGTGCAAAAGTATGAAATAAAGTGGCTGCATACAGCAGATTTGTAATAAAAAGGATTCAGTTGATATTGCACCCAAAGAAGTGCGAGCAAAGGTAGCTCAAGCCATCAATAACGATGTTATCAGTACATGGAATGGACATGCCTCAGTTGGTGCACTAGCTCAGACCTATTTATATCTTGCATTGAGTGATTATGGTTATGGCGATACTGCCTTTAATATTTCAATAGGATACAGCACGATTGATAGCCAATGGGAACGTCAGGTGGATACTATTATTTGGCGTTTTACGGTCCCAAGTAATACTTCGGCGCTTTTGGATTTAGCTGGACCATATACACAATATAGTGGGAAGTATAAAGCAGGGCGGTATTTAAAAACATTCAAGTTGAAATGCAATGACTATAAATGATTTTTTTATTATTTTTTTGATTGTTAATGATTTGATTTGATTTTTTGTATATGTTAATTTAATGTTGAGTTTATGATAAATATTTAAGTCTTTACTCTTTTTTATGGATTTTGCTCTTAATATTAGGAAGACATATGAAAACAACTAAGCACACATTCAAAACAGGCACGGCAGCATTATTGCTTGCTGTAAGCACGCCAACCGTTATTGCACAAGAAGTTAACGAGGCGTTATCTAAACAAGAGGAATCTGTTGAAGTTATCAAGGTAACTGGCGTACGCGACGCGCTAGAGGCAGCTTTGTTAGTTAAGCGCGACGCTAGTTCTGTTGTTGACGCAATCTCAGCAAACGACATTGATGATTTACCAGCACTTGATTTAGGTGAAGCCTTACAGGCACTGCCTGGAATTCAGTTGAACCGCGATGGCGGTCAACGTGATTCTGAAATCAGCTTGCGTGGTTTACCGGGAGGATTTGTTAGAACCACTGCCGGAGGACAATCAATTGCTACGCCAAGCCGAAGTGCAGGCGCGGCAGGTGCCTCTAATCCATTTGGTGCATTCGAAGCTGGTATATTTGATGGTGTTACTGTTGTAAAAAGTCCGACGGCCGATCTTCAAGCCGGTGGCGTTGCTGGTATCGTTGATCTTAAATTTCAACGTGCATTAAGCAAGCGTGACGGTCTGATGAAGGTGGATTTAGGTTCTCGCTATGAGGATTTATCAGAAGAATTTAATACAACATATCGCTTCCAAGGTGTTAAGCATTTTATGGATGGTCGCCTTGGCGTTGCTTTTAAAGTTGCTGGTTCAGAACAAAACTACCGTCGCGACACAGTTAACTTTACGCAATACACTAACCTTGTCAATTTTAACCAGGAGACAGGTGAGCAGACGGGTGTTAGACCGATTATAAGTGCCGAGGCAATTGATGAATATCGTGCTTTGCATGGCCTTCCTGATAATTCACAAATCCGTGTTATCTCCCGTGCAGGGCAGGCCGCCGAGGTTAGTAATGGTGATCGCCATTCCGGTGCGATCAATCTTGAATTTAAAGCGACTGAACATTTTAAACTTGGTTTAGATTATATTTACACCAAGCGTACTCTTGACCGTAGCAATTTAGAAGACTCTCAATTTTTAGCACGTCGTCAAGCCGATAACTCACAGCAACAAGTCACATTAATTGGCGCACCCTCTTCTTCGGGTTTTGCAGGCCCTGGCGAACCTCAGACTTACACAGTCGGACATGCGAGTTGGACTAATTTAAACTGGTTGCCAGCCAACCGATTATTTCAATTTACTGAAGATGCTGACGGCTTATTTGTATACGCTGATTATGCAAAAGATGATTGGGTAGTAGATGCCAAGTTTTCACGTTCAGAATCAGAAAATTTCTTTATTAACGAAGGCATAGACTTACGTCATCAGGTGGATGGCAGTCGCCAACGTTGGGCGCCAACTGGGATAGATGTTGAAATTAACACAGGCAACGGCAATTTAGCTCAGGCCTTCGTCCAAGTGCAAGATCCTTCAGTGTTGAGTTCGTTTATCTATGACGGAGATTGGAGCACACCGAATGCTTCTGGATTTAACAGTACGTTGCCCGACTCAGTAAATGACGGTCGCCGAGTTCAATTTTATGTCAATGGCCGTGTAGATAATCCAATACGTGAACTGGACTCTGGCGAGTTCAATGTTTCTCGTTATACCGACCTCGGTTTTGGTGATACTTTTCGTTTAGAGTCAGTAAAGGGCGGTTATCGTTATCAAACTGAAGAATTAGTAAATAATGATTTGCGGGTCGGTGCTGGCGGGCTGAATGCTGAGGCGCTAACAACTGAAAATATTTTTGGTGATGCGCGATTGTTTGTCGAAACTCAAGGGCCATTTTTCAAAGGAAACTTCCCAGGTGCATTTGGTCCGGGAACAGGTTGGAGCACAATCGATTCTGTAAATATTCGTCCATTGCTACAACAAGGGATTTTAGACCGTTTACCTGAGGGTTCTGCGCTCGCTGACCCCACAGGATGGGGAGTTAGATTAGCGGGTGGCCGCAACCAATTTTACGCACGTAATTTCAGTACCGTTCAAGATATTACTGCGGCATACATTATGGGTAACTTTAGTGGTGAACTTGGTTCAGTCTTTTATGCTGGTAATTTAGGTTTTAGAAGAATCGAAACCGATAATGAATTCACTGGTGCATTCCTTGACGCAGATGGTGTTTTGCAAACACGTACTACTGGCAACAGCTATACGCATACTCTGCCTTCGTTTAACGTTAAATTTGAATTAACTGACGATGTTATTTTACGCTTGGCGAGTTATGAAGGAATTGTGCGACCAAATTTACGTAGTCAAAACCCTACAACAATTGTCACAGCTAACGAAAATGACGATGGTGATATCACTAGCGTTCGCGTGGACCTACCAGCGTCAGATGTAGAACCATATACAGCAGATAACTTTGACATTTCGCTCGAATGGTATAACCGCGAGGGTAGTGCTATTTCAGTTGGTTTCTTTGAAAAAGAGATTACCGGGCTATTTGGCAGCGCTCCAGCTTGTGGAGATGATATTCCAACAGATGTCAGTGACGGACTATTCGGTCCTACTGGGCTAGTAGAGGGTGGCGGTACTGGTGGTTTAGAGTGCCGCGAACTTGAGCCATTTACTAGTTCTGACGGTACAACCAATGATTTGGGTCGTCGCATTACGGTTAACCAAGCTATTAATACACCAGGATCTATTAAAGTCTCTGGTTATGAGCTTGCCGTTCAGCAGAAACTCGACTTTTTACCTTACCCGTGGAACGGTTTTGGTGGCGTATTTAACTATACCAAGATCAATACTGACGAATCAGACGACGGTACAACGCTATTACGCGTATCTCCTGAGTCATATAATGTCGTTGGTTACTGGGAAAACGAAAAATATAGTATCCGTTTAACCTATAATTGGCGTGAAGCGCAGCAGCTATCTCAAAACATTATTTTAGATGGCACCAACTCAGCTTTCTTAGGTACAGATGCACGTTTCGAAACAGATCGTGGTCGCCTTGATATGGCAGCATCTTATCGCTACAGCGATAAGTTACGATTTGATTTGCGCGCCTTTAACTTGACCGAAGACCAAGGCTATGAATACATCGGCGGCAACGAGGATGCAGTAAACCGTATCCGCTTTGCAGGTCGCACGTATCGCGTAGGCGTAAGCTATACATTCTAACAAGACGTTGTTAGCAGGATTATAATCCTTAGAAACCCAACTGAGTGAAAACACAGTTGGGTTTTATTTTATATTTAACGTTAATAGTTATAAAAATAAGAGAGAAGTGTCAATGTGGAAGAAATTATTGTGTAGTGGTGTGTTGAGTTTTTTCTTAACACCTAATGTGTTTGCAGGACAACTCAATGCCGAGTACTTTGCGAAACCCACTGCTGAGTATTTACCAAAAACTTGGATGCACGCCATGAATGGCAATTTGAGTAAGCCAGGGTTTACCGGCGATTTTCAAGCATTGAGTGATGCGGGTATTGGCGGAGCTATATTTTTTCATGTGCATCGCAAAGATCGGCCATATTCTTCTAGAGGTCCCGTGCGCTTTGGTACAGATGAGTTCTTTGAACATTTGGTTCATGCAGCAGCACAAGCCGATAAACACGATATTGAATTTGGCATCCACAATGCTGATGGGTGGACTTCTAGCGGAGGGCCATGGGTATCTCCAGAACAATCCATGAAAAGAATTACGTGGTCAGAGACAAATGTTTCCGGTCCTCAAAAAATGACTCCCGCACAGCCTGGTTATTATGAAGGCCTTTATCGTGATATTGCAATTATCGCCTTGCCAGAAAATAAATACAATCAAAGCAATCAATTTGCTAATGCAAGGCTTTCCTCGTCTGACCTATCATTGAATACAAATGTGTTACAGGACAAAGATTGGGATACAACATTCACATTTAATAAAAATGATGACGATGATTATTGGGTACAAGTAACACTCGACAAACCTGCTACTCTTCGAAGTCTTCATATTGAGACACCTAATCGTCATGGTGATGCGTCTTTGCAAATTTCTCAAGATGGCAAAAAATTTATTACCGTTGATAAAAAATTAAGACGTCCACGCCCTGGGGCTCGTTTGTGGGCATTTAGCCCCCAATTAGTTACGAAAGACCAAGATGGTTATACCGCTAAGTATTTTCGGATCGTATTTGACAAACCTATTACACTGACTCGTTTTGATTTATGGTCGGTACCCCGCATTGACGATTGGTACTCAATGAATTCCATGGAACGAGGTCGATTAAGTTTAGCTCCTCAGATTTCTAGTCATGCCATTACAGCCTTAGATGACGTTGTCGTTTTACATCGGGGAGAGATTCCTGAGCAGGGTATCAATGTACCTGATGGACAATGGCGCGTGCTGCGATTTGGCTACACTAGTACAGGAGCTAAAAATGTCCCATCTTCTACTGAAGGCAAAGGTTTAGAAGTAGATAAGTTCGATGCGCAAGCATTGCGTTTTCACTTTGACCAGTATGTGGGTAAATTTGCCAAGCAACTCAAAGCTAAGAATATTAACTCATTAAAAACCACTGAGATTGATAGTTATGAAGTGGGGGGGCAAAACTGGACCAGCAATATAGATAAAAGTTTTAGTGCTAAATTTGGTTATGATTTTATACCTTGGCTGCCAGCGATGACCGGACGCGTGATTGAATCTCCTCGGCACACTGGCGCAGTGTTACAAGAATATCGTCAGCACTTATCGGATTTGATGGTCGATAACTATTTTGGGGAATTTACTCGTATTGCCAACGAGTATGGTATGGAATCTTACATAGAACCTTATGGTTGGGGGCCATTTGATGAACTCGCGGCCGGCGGTAAAGCTGATAGATTGATGGGAGAGTTTTGGGTCAAAGCCCCTTATGGCGAAGAACAACGCTATCATAGCCGGGTCGAGGCCGCCATTTCATCAGCACATACTTATGGGCGTAATATAGTCTCTGCAGAGTCGTTTACTTCGACACAAACTAACTGGTATGGCCACCCTTATTATTACAAACATCATGGTGATCACATGTGGGCACGTGGTATCAATGAAACTATGTTTCATCGCTTTGCACATCAACCTAATAACCACATTCGACCCGGAATGACAATGGATTCAATCGGTTCTCATATCGACCGAACTCAGACATGGTGGCTTAACGGCGGGTCTAAGTGGTTTGAATACCTTGCCCGTGGTTCTTACTTATTACAACAAGGAGTCCCGGATGCTGATTTTTTAGTGCATATTGGTGATGTAGCTCCGCTTCGTGTAACAAAGCGCCTGCAAGTTCCCGAAGGATTTAAATTTGATCATGTGAATACAGATGTGTTGATTAACCGAGCAAAAGTAGAAAATGGGCTTATTGTGCTTCCTGAGGGAACACGCTACCGAGCGATAGTACTTAATAGGACCGATTTTTTAAACTTTCACACTATTAAGAGAATTCAAGAACTCGTTGCGCAGGGAGCAACAGTGATAGGCAAGAAACCCGAATCTGTTATTGGTTTTAGTGAGTTGCCTAAACAAGCAGAATTTACGAGTATTGTTGATAAGTTATGGGGAGACTCGAAAGAGGGGCTTAATCGCTTCAAATTAGGTACGGTTTCGAGTTTTAGCTTAGAAGAGAGCATCAGTAAACTGGGCTTAGCTGCCGATCTTATAATTGATGAACAACCAGTAAAGTATTTCGCAAAACGTCGAATTGGCAAGAATACTTTATATTATTTTCATAATGATGAGCCGGTGTTTAAACATATTAATATCGACTTTAAGGACGGGGATGGTCAACCCGAAATTTGGAATGTCGATGATGGCTCTGTAGAACCCATTCTCAACTATACTCGTAGTGGAAATCGCCTAAAGACTAAGCTTGCTTTAGAACCTTATGGTGGACGTTTTGTACTTATAAGACGTGATGAAGACGCACCAAAGTACGAAGGCACATACACTCGGTTGATAGAAGACACTTATCTTAATAAAGACCAAGGTCGCATCATCAACACCCTTAATGGCCCATGGTCTGTAAGGTTTGACACCGCATTAGGTGGTCCTGAACAGGTGGAATTCGATCAGTTAGTTAATTGGATTGATAGTAATGACGACCGTGTTAAGTATTTTTCGGGTACAGCAAAGTATGAAAATTCATTCTCGCTAAATACACTGAATCGTTCAGAAAAAAATCGTATATACCTGGATTTAGGAGAGGTGCAACAAATAGCTGAAGTCAAAATTAATGGCAAGTCGATGCCAACTTTGTGGAAGCCTCCTTTTGTTCTTGATATCACTGATGTAGTTGAACTTGGAGAAAACCAATTGACAGTTGCAGTGACTAATACATGGGTGAATCGCCTAATTGGCGATGAAGCTTTACCTGATACGAGCGGTTATAGCATGGTGGGAGATACCGTAGCATGGTTAAATAATAACGAACCGCCACCGAAGAGCGAGAGAGTCACGTTTACGGGGTTTAACTTTTTTGAACGTTCTAATCGACGCAAATTACAAAGTTCTGGTCTTTTGGGACCGGTAAATGTTTTCTCAGTATCCCAGAACAATCTTAAAGGAAGTCATAATGAATAAAAAAGCTTTCAGTTCCGTAGTCATTGTTATGACTTTGTGTCTTGTCATTGGGTGCGCAAATCTGCCACAAATCCATAAAAATACAAATCTTCAACGAGATTACTTTGCTGAGAATGGTTTTGGTGAAGGTGTGGCTGTAGTGCAACACCCAGCTGGAGAATATAAAAATGGCGTGACCTATTTGGCCTATCAAGGCCCTAAAGAAGATCCTTATGTCGCAGCATACAATCATGCTACAGGTGAGTGGAAAGGCCCCTATAAAGCAGGGGTAAGCATTTTGGGTAAAAACCCGCGTGGTAAAATTGACAGCCACGGAAAACCGACGTTGATTATTGATCATGCTGGGTATATCCATATATTTTATGGCAGCCATGGTGGGGTTCTTGATTTACACGGTAAGAATGCATTAGGTGACTATCATTCTGGCGAAAATAAACACGCAGTTTCCGCTCGCCCTTATGATATCAGTGAATGGGTTGATTTAGATAACGTCTCACCGTTTGGTACTTATAACCAAGCCATAAAAATGGAGAATGGTGATTTATATTTATTCAACCGCCACGGGGCTCACCGTAGTGATTGGGTATATCAAAAATCTACCGATAATGGTCGAACTTTTGAATCTCCAGTCTCGTTCCTAAAACACAAAGCTCGTGCAGATGGGTTAGGTACTGATAGTTGGTATCCCTATGTCTCAAAAGGAGTAGGGAATCAGATCGTAGTTGGTTTTGATTATCATTTTTGTTGGAACCGCAACGCACCACGTAATAATCGAGGCGGCCACTCGACTGAACGTAAAAATCTGTATTACATGACGTTTAATACCGATACTAATGAATGGCATAGTGTTGATGGACAGTTACTTTCAATTCCTTTAACCAAAGAAGAAGCAGATGCCAAAGCCTTAGCGTTTGATACTGGGAAAAATTGGACGTTTAATGGAACGACTAAGGTCGATGCAAAAGGCAATCCGCATATTTCTGCTTATATAGGAGAGGATATCGGTTGGCAAATTGGCGGTCCCAAAAATGCACGTTATTTCCGTTGGGATGGTTCACGTTGGAATGGCAATTTAAATAATGGTCTTCCCATCGGTCGAGGTGATTTTTTATCCTCAGGTGATAACGTTAGTTTTTTGTTAAGTGGCATAGACTCACAAACCAAGCGAACTTCGGTGCGTTGGTGGGAGAGTAATGATGCCGGTGAAACGTTTACTCAAGGACATGAACTATTACAGTTTAAAGACGATTGGGATGACAGAACTTCTAATGCTGATAGTTTGCGTCCAAAATCTCTCAGTAACTTAGATAGCCCTGGCTCTGCATCAAGTTCGTTTATTCGTAATGCGCATCCTGATGCGCGGATAATCATTGCTGAGAAAGCTGATGGGACCGATTATCGCCGTATGTATTTAGTCGGAGATAACGGCCCCGTGGTTCGTAGAGATTAATTGGTGACTAAGGCGTGACGTCAGTATAGACGGCGCGCTTATCCGAACTCGTTTTGATAGTATCAAGGTACAAATAGTGATCGTGCTGCATTAAACTTAAATCACCGTTAAAATACATCCCCCAAGAGGGATAAATGCCGTTTTTGTCATTGTACCCAAACTGAATATTATGTTCGTTTAGCACTTTATTGCCGTCAACCCATAGTTCTAGAATGCCGGTTTTAGTTTCAGAATAGTCAACCTTGGCATGTACAACAAAATCAACCCAACGGTCCAAATATTGGTCTTTATCTCCCGGAATATTAAATCTCTCAGTGCCTTCACCCGTGCGGGTAGGACTTAACTCATTACTATCCCATTTCCAGCTTCCTGTAAGACCATTCTCAGTTAAAGTAAGACTAAACGGAGGATTCCGAGAATGCTCTTTGAGGTGTTTATCAGCACTGCCATGTATTTGGAAGAATAGCCAAGGGTTCTCTTCCTCTTGTGTGCCTTCTTTGGGAAAATACACACTAAAACCATACCATGCATGCGCCCCTTTAACTGTCGGAGTTTTATGTCCGTGGAACATGGCTTTGCGGTCGACATTATCTATTTTGTTGGGATTGCCATTGTATGTAGCTGGGTTAGTGTGGTGCCACACTAATTTAGCTGCATGCTGACCATCTCGTACAAGGTTGTTTTCAAGCACAAAAGCATGGTTGCCCTGATGCTGATTAAACAAAAAGTTAGGCGCTAAATCGCTATTCATGCCTGGAGTAAATCCACGCGCATGAGATGCGTTCCAACCGCCATTTTCAAAAGACTCGGAAATAATTGGTATGTTCTTTGAGTTACCTCTAAATTGTCCTGCATGCCAGAGGTAAAGGCGTTGTGCTTTTCCTTTTTTCAGTGCAACAACCATAGCAATTGTCTCTTGCTCTGCGTTTTTGATAGGGTCGATTTGGATCCGTGTCTTGCGCATCGAGACTTCAATTTTTATCACTTGCCAGTCTTTGCTATTATTACTCACCGCTTGGGCTAGGACATCATTGCCAATCATATCTTTGTAGACTACAAGTGCACTTTGCAGAGCACTATTAGACATCTCAATTGGTTCAAGGGCAATAATGTTTTCGATGTTCTGATTATTTTGGTCAACTAAGGTACGGTTTGCAGTATCTGGCATGGGTAAGCTATGGGTCCATTGACCATCTTTAAATGCCGTCATTCGCCATTCTCGATAGTTCGATGTTGACGCCTGATATGCCATAGCAGGGGTATTATTATCAAGTTGTAATGGTCTCGTGCTAAACGGTGTTTCTTCTCGATTTGTTGAATCAAATGCAAGCATCTTCTCATTTGCCACGTTAAGTGTAATCGGTAAAGAAATCTGCTCACCTTGTGCATTGAAAAAAGTATCGCTAAGTGTATCTAAACTTACATAATAAGCGTTAATTCGGCTGTAATGCGTTTTATCATGATATTCCAAAAAATTACATTCATGCCATAGGTAGCTAATGGCAATTTCGTTATCGCTAATTTTTATTGGATTAATATAAAACGTATCTACATTTATAGGGTTATCTTGCTGTACTGTGGGCAGTGTAATCGTGACTGGATCTTCAAATTTCTGTTGGCCATACGGCATTTTATAATAAACCCAAGGAGATTTATGTGTTCCTAATCGTGTGAATAAATAAATGTCACCATTACCCATGGTATAGCTTTTAGTGTATGAAGCAAAAGGCGATATATCGTTTACATAAACAAATTCACTAATGTCATTTGGACGTTTAGACATGACATGTAACATCCGACCACCTGCATGAGGTGTATCGATCGAGTTAGGATTTAATCCATCTTCACGTTCACCACCATGTCCTCCATAGACAATATGTAAATGGCCTTTACTGTCTTTTTCGATAATAGGCCGACCATGACTGTCGATCTTGCGCATTCCTTTTGACAGTGTACTCTCACCGGCTTTATATGCACCTTGCCACTGATGCGTTGTTAAATTGTAAGTGGCAACATATGGGTCAGTCAGGTGTCCTTGATAAGTAACGTATAAAGTTTCACCCGATACTATGTTCCATCCGGTGTGTGGATTTCCAGGTAAATTTTCAGTGAAATACCCTTCAGGAAGTGCACTTAGAGAGTTGATTGGAGCCGGTGTTGGTCCAAGAGCTTCTATCGGCATGTCATAGATTTGGTGGAATGTTTTATTTGTAGTTTGTGCATCATAAATCGCTTGGTATTCTGGATATTGTCCGTATAGATACTGGTCGCTACGCCAATTCCAATAATCTATACTTTGTTTATCTTTCGGGGTTGCTTGTCCTGCAAGCGTTGTCAATACAGGATCTTCCTTGGCATATTTTTGAATAAATATACTTCTTTCGATGTTCAGCATACTTTGCAAATCTTTATCTTGAGGAGTATTAGTTGGGGTTGTGCAGCCACTGATAAATAGCAAATTACCAATAAAAATAGAAGAAAAGAAACCGAGCTTTATGTACATAGGTACTATCCGAAGTTGTTAAATTATTGTATATTGTTACAGTTTTAATCATAAAAAATCAATTTAAATCATATTTATTCATAAATATTAATCGTTACTGGAGAAAAGCCAATGAAAATAGCACTCACTTTAGAAAATAGCCAAGCTGGCAAAAACGCAGTTGTGTTAAAAGAATTAGAAGGGGTTGTTAATCCACTTGGTTACGAAGTGCATAACGTCGGTATGGTGGACGAAAACGATCACCACTTAACATATATTCATTTAGGTATTCAAGCGAGTTTACTGCTCAACACGGGGGCAGTGGATTTTGTCATTACCGGTTGTGGAACAGGACAAGGTGCGATGATGTCTTTAAATGCTCATCCAGGCGTAATTTGTGGATATTGTATTGACCCAACGGATGCGTTTTTGTTCAACCAAGTCAATAATGGTAACGCGCTAGCATTAGCATTTGCAAAAGGGTTCGGCTGGGGCGCTGAATTAAACATACGTTACATGTTTGAAAAAGCATTTACTACAGGTGAGCGTGGTCAAGGTTATCCTATTGAACGTGCCGAACCTCAACAGCGTAATGCGGGTATATTAACGCAAGTAAAAGCAGCAGTTGCCAAAGATAGTTTATTACAATCGTTCCAAAGTCTTGATCAGGAGCTGGTCAAACAAGCGGTTGGCAGTCAGCAGTTTCAGTCAACATTCTTCACTCATTGCAAAAATGAAATCATCGCTGATTACGTTAAATCACTTATTTAGTAGCTAGCGTTTTTTGAAGTGTATATAAGAAGGCGGCGTTCGATGAAACCACTACTCATGAAATTTTATGCAATATTTTGTTTTTACTTCGTAACTAGTTTAATGCCGTTACAAGCCGAGCAAAAATCGCCAAATATTTTATGGTTAGTGGTTGAGGATATGTCGCCGATTATTGCACCTTATGGTGATAATACAGTAGCAACACCGAATATCAGTTCATTGGCAAATGAAGGTATCGTATTCACGAACGTTTACTCTACTTCAGGCGTATGTGCGCCGAGTCGAGCGGCACTCGCTATGGGAATGTACCCAACATCATTTGGTGCAAACCATATGAGAACTGGCTCCAATACCAAAGAAACAGGTCTACCTAAGTACGAAGCAATCCCTCCAAGTGATGCCAAAATCCTGAGTCATCACATGCAAGAAGCTGGGTACTACACGACCAACAACTACAAAACAGATTATCAGTTTAAACCACCCCAAGCGATTTGGCATGAAAACAGCGTCAGTGCTCATTGGCGCAATCGGCCAGTTAATAGACCTTTTTACTCTGTGTTTAATTTCACTACCACACATGAATCGGGATTATTTGAGCCCTACGGTATCCGTGAAATAGAATTTCGTCATTATTTTGCCGGCGACCGTGAAAAAATTGAAGTATTGCCTCAGCATCATTCTATCAAAACTTCCGCTGATAAAACTCCGGTACATATTGGCCAAGATATAGACTTCCCGATCCCACCATACTTACCTAATACCACAGAAATAAGACGAGATTTATGGAAAATGTACAATAATCTAGTAGAAACGGATAAACAGATTGGTGCGGTGTTACAACAGCTAAAAGATGACGGGTTATATGATGAAACCATCATTGTATTTTATGCCGACCACGGCGGCCCGTTGCCTAGACAAAAACGCTTAATTTATGATTCAGGGCTCAAAGTACCCTTAATTATCCGCTTCCCCAACGCTAAACATGCCGGTAAGCGTGATGACCGTTTGATTAGTTTTGTTGATTTTGCGCCGACAACCCTGGCGATGGCTTCAAAATCAGTGCCTGATAATATGCATGGCTTACCTTTTGCTGACGGGAGTGGCTTAACTAAAAAGCAAGCAAGGGAATATGTATTTGCTGCGGCTGATCGCTTTGATGGTTTTACCGATACTATTAGGGCAGTAAAAGATAAACGTTTTAAATATATTCGAAATTATCGTCCAGAGCAGGGGTATTATTTGCCCGTTGCTTACCGTGAAAAAATTCCCACAATGCAATCATTGCTAACATTATATGAACAAAACAAGCTTAATGAACATCAAGCTCAGTGGTTTCGGCAGGACAAACCGAAAGAAGAGTTATTTGATACTTTAAATGATCCGCATGAACTTAACAATTTAGCATTAAATCCTAAATATGCACCGGAGCTTAAACGTTTTCGAGCTGAATTAGCCCAATGGCTTGAGCGTACTGGAGATGATCCATCAATGGCTGAAGCGGATTTGATTAACCAGCTTTGGAATAGTGCTGAGACGCAACCGGTTACTGAACCGCCAGAGATTGAACTTGTTGGAGATACAATATCTATCAGCACACCTACACAAGGCGCTATTATTGGGTATAAGACCGAACATCACAGCGAGTGGCAATTATATCAAGGCCCATTTCAACTTGAACAAGGCTATCAGCTTTCAGCGATTGCCCATCGACTCGGGTTTAAGTCTAGCGAAGCGATAAGAACAAGTATATTAAAACAGGATTAGTTTTGTTCATTATGAATAGACATAAAATAGGTGTACTAAAAAAATATAGTTTGTTGTGGATTGCTATAGTTTTCGGTTTTATTTTTAAAGCTAACGCTGCTTTAATGTCAGAAGTGAAAATTACAAATAAAGCGATGTTTTTTAATGGTGATAAAGTAAATAATAAACATACTGGGAATAACCCGGACGGTTATGACTATATTTTTGGTAATGCGCTGTCGCCACATGGAGATTGTATTAAAGTCTTCAAACATTTCGTGTTTATGACATGGTATCAAGGTGGCAAAGAAAACCGTCATGTTATGCTTTCTCGGTTCAATACGAAAACAGGGGTAACCAAAACCATTCAATTCCCACACCGACATACCGGCTTTAGAGGTAAATGGTGGCTTGGTGAAACGCATAACACAATTGCTGTAGGTATAAGCCCAAAAAACGACACGATACACCTTTTATACGATATGCATCGCAATGGCCGCTACCCGAACTTCGCCCACGACTATTTACGTTATTCATATTCATTAGAAGGTGCCGCTAGTGTGAGTGATGAAGACTTTACCCTAGCATTGTTTGTTAATTCCGAAGCGGGTCATTATAAACATTTACAATTTCATGGCATCGATGATATTGAAACTACAAAGTTGTTAACTTATCCCGCCTTCTTTACGGGTGAAAATGGCGAACTTTTTATGAAGATGCGCTATGGTTTTTCACGTAACGGAAAAATGCTTTTTACACGCTATGATGGTCAGCAATGGCACGGTTACTATGACTTCAATCGTGTTTTGGCCTCACAACATGGAAGTGAGTATGATTGGGGACTTTATGGTGACTTTAAATATGTAGGAAATAAGTTTCGTATTGCCTTTCAACGCCGTTTAAAAAATCTTAACGATAAGTTTTTGTATCAAGACGGTATTTACTACGCCTTTTCAAATGATCCGATGGGAATTTCGCAATGGCGAGGCGCCAATAATCAGGCTTTTGAACTTCCTCTTACCGATGCTGAATTGATTAAAATTGCTGAGCCTGGAGATTGGGCAAAAACTATCAAAAAAGATCAAGTTTCTATTAGTCATGGCTTCGACTTCATTGTAACTGACAGAGGAGATGAGCATTTTATCAGTCAGGTAAAAGATTTGGAGTTTAATGAGGTAATAAACTTACATACTTATCGCAAAGCGGGTACTGATGAATTTAAAACGGTACCATACAACTTAAATGGTCAGCTTTACACCTTCGACAATAATATATACCTCATTGGTTTGAAAGCTGGCCGCGTGACTATTGCAAAAGCTCCAGGTGGAACAAGTGATTTTGAGGTTGTCTATCAACATCAACATGGTTCTATTTTTGATAAGGGAGTTTCGTATGTTGCAAACGGTAAAGTCTACTACTTTTTAAAAGAAGCTGCAGGGACAGGTGATACTCGTACTTTGTATTTGCAGGTGTTTGACTTAAAGTAAAACATGATGGAAATACGGATACTTTTGGCAAATTATAAACTCAAAAGAGTAATAAAAAAGGAGACTATAAGATGAATTTAAAATATTTATCTCGTTTGCTGCTTGGCAGTGTGCTGTTGGTGACTATAACCGCATGTGAGATAACGCAGGGTACTCCTGTAGCAGTAACGCAGAAAACCCAGACATTACCGGATGCTGAGACTGTTATGCAGACTATCGAAAAAGTCGCAAACTGGCAGGTAGCGCGAACCCAATATATGCCGCATGTAGGGCGTGCTCAACTTGGCTCAGAATCTTATGGACGTTGGATTCAAGGAGCTTTTTATGTAGGCTTAACCCATTTAGCCGAACGCTCGCCAAACCCGTTTTACGAGACATGGATAGGTTATGTTGGTGCCGCTCATAACTGGCGCATGGGTAAGGTGAAATACTTTGCAGATGATCATGTCATTGGCCAAATGAACTTGTGGTATTACAATCGACATAATAACCAAGCGGCACTACTACCTGTGAAAGAAGTCTTTGATTGGCTGATAGAACAAAACCCTACTAACGATTTAACTTTTATTGCCGGTCGTAACGCAGACCGATTGCATAACTGTCAGTGGCGTTGGTGTTGGGCTGATGCTTTGTTTATGGCGCCTCCAACGCTGATTGCGTTATCAAATGCAACTGGCGATCAAAAGTACATCGAATATGCGCATAAAGAATTTCAGGCTACGGTAGATTTTTTGCTAGATCCTAAAACAGGATTGATGTTCCGTGATTCCCGTTATTTTGACCGCAAGGGCAAATTCGATGAGCAAATTTTTTGGGCACGAGGTGTTGGTTGGGTATACGCGGGGATAGTGAATTCGCTTACTCATTTACCTGAAGGACATCAGTACCGTCCATATTATGAGAATCTGTACATGAATTTAACTCAGTCAATCATCAAACTACAAAAGAAAGATGGTTCTTGGCCTATGTCGTTATTGGCTGGTGAAAAAGATAAATATCCAGAGTCAAGCGGTACTGCTTTCTTTACCTATGGTTTGTTATGGGGCATTAATCAAGGTTTACTATCTGAAGAAGAATATTTGCCGCAAATTCTAAACGCTTGGACAGTGCTGAATAATGCTGTGCATCCTGATGGTAAGTTTGGTTGGGTTCAAGGTGTTAACGATAAACCTGATGTGGTGGCCTATGACGACTCACAGTTATACGGTGTTGGTGCTTTCTTATTAGCAGGCTCACAAATGTATGATTTCGTCAGTAACAATGCAATATCAAATTAACGACTCA